>OIVP01000002.1_pt1 | contig 101482 bp, 81 predicted proteins | sample 1587231 | NCBI WGS metagenome assembly OIVP01 (sample SAMN02675049, study PRJEB24791) | human gut metagenome, SKBSTL061 | isolation source: stool | host: Homo sapiens | place: USA | reverse complement strand
AACTCATCGGGAGAGATTGAGATGAGCTCGCTCAGTTTATATTGTAATGCGTCAACCCTGAAGAGCCGTAAGATTTAGCTGGCGGGTATGTGCTATTTTGTATCTTTGCAGTCAGATCCTATCGGAGTGCGTCGCCTAGAGCGTAGTAGCCTCACGATGGATCGCTCACTACGTAATACGCATCTAATGAAATACAAGCTCCCCAGTAAGGATGAACTTCGTGCCCGTCTAGCCGCTCTGCCTGGCCAGGCCGCTGACCTACTCACTAGTCGTAAGTTTTGGTACGAATTGGTCTTGATGACCGTTGCCATGTTTATTGGCGCCATGGCGGTACACTACTTCCTCGCACCTAGTGGTCTGATCGTCGGCTCGGTGACGGGATTAGGCATTGTGCTGGAGCGACTGCTCCCAGTGATGTCGCTGGGATCCTATATGTTTCTCATCAATGCGATCCTGCTACTCCTCTCTTTCATCCTGATCGGCAACGAGTTTGGTGCTAAGACTTGCTACACGGCACTGATCTTAGGCCCGTTTGTCGACTTGATGGGGTGGATCGACCCTGTCAGTGGGTCGATGTTTGCTCAGGAGGTACATGGCGTTACGGTGGCTAATCCTGGGTTTGACTTGGTCTGCTTCATCTTGGTGATGAGTGCAGCGCAGGCGATCCTCTTTAGCATCAACGCCTCGACGGGTGGACTGGATATCTTGGCGAAGATCTTCAATAAGTTCCTCCATGTGCCACTAGGCGTGTCGGTTACGATCGCTGGTGGTCTAATCTGCTGCTCCGCATTCCTGACTAGTCCTACGGGCCTTGTGATCATGGGTCTGGTGGGTACGTGGCTCAATGGCTTGATCCTCGACTACTTCATGACCCGCATGAGTTCGCGGACACGTGTCTACGTCATCTCCAAGGATTGGGAGCATATTCGTGACTATGTGATCCATACGCTCAATCGTGGGGTGACGATCCATCCCGTGACGGGTGGTTACTCAGGCGAGGATCACAAGCAGCTGGAGTGCATCTTGACGAGGGATGAGTTTGGCAAGCTACTAGATCATCTGCGTGCCGAGCGTATGGAGCCCTTTATCACCTCAGACCCTGTCAGCGAGGTGTATGGTCTATGGCGTAAGAAGAGCCAGCGTGAGGAACTCACAGTCGAGACGGGGACGCCTGATGAGAGCACCTTTTAGTATTACCAGATTCACCTAGAACTATGTCACATCTCACGAAGTCGCTCTCGGCTCTCATACTCCTACTGTCACTCTCGCTCGGCTCGCTGATGGCGCAGGAGCCTACGCCCGACGCTGAGCTAGAGGCTCCGCATGATAAGAAGGTGTCGCTCTCGCTAGAGGCGCGCGGTGACTACCAGCGCATCTATCTAGGAAGCCAAGCCGACGAGGCGGGCTCAGGCTTTAAGGGAAATATCGCTAACATTATACTCAGTGGCACCTTCTCGCCAAAGTTTAGCTACCTATACCGACAGCGACTTAGCTCGGCCAATCTAGATCGCACCTTCTTTGAGTCGATCGACTTCCTCTACCTGCAGTACAACCCTACCGAGCAGCTCAGTGTCAAGCTTGGCAAGTGGATTGTCTTCGTCGGTGGATGGGAGTTTGAGCCAGCACCGATAGATGTTTTTCAGCTGGGAGAGTTTTGCTACCACATGCCCGCCTATCAGTGGGGCGCTACCGTGAGCTACACCTTGCCTAATGGGCAGGACAATCTCCATGCGCAAGTAATCCAGAGCCCCTATCGCAAAGACTACGAGACCAGGAGCGGACAGTCAGCCGACATGTATGCATACAACCTCATCTGGACAGCACACCACAACTGGTTTGTACCGATGTGGAGTGTCAACTTTATGGAGTATGCGCCTGGACGCTTTATGAACTATATTTCGCTGGGCAACCGCTTCCAGCTAACCCGTCGCACCTTCGTCGACCTAGACTTGATGCACCGTGCGCCACTTGATGGAGATGGCAAGAAGCTCTTTGCCGACTACTCTATCTACGGTCAGCTAGCTTTCCACCCGACAATTCAAACGAAGCTCTACCTCAAGGGAAGCTACGATCATAATACGAGTGGCTTTCACGCAGACTACGGGGTCACCGATGGCACGCAGATAGCTTGCCTCGGCGGCGGTGTCGAGTACTCACCCATCCCCGAGGTGCGTCTGCATGCACACGCTAACTACGCCTTTGGCACGAACACGAATCCGCAGGCCGTGCTGCATGATCAGCGCACGCAGATCAACGTGGGGGTCACCTGGCGTATGAAAGTACTCTAACTCTTTATACGATATACTATGAGCCTTTATAGACAGCTTAGCGAGGCGATCGCCTCGACACTACATACCCTTTACGATCTCACCACGACCGCTGATGAGATCACGTTGACCGCCACGCGCCCTGAGTTTGAGGGGCATGTGACGCTCGTCGTCTTCCCCTATCTCAAAGCTTCGCACAAGTCTCCCCAAGAGACCGCCGAGACGATCGGTGCCAAGCTACAAGAGCAGACAGACCTCATAGCCTCCTATGGCGTGGTCAAGGGCTTTCTCAACCTCACACTGACCGACTCGGCGTGGCTTGCAGCACTGCGAGAGATTGCCGAGACTCCGCATTACGGTCATATCACGCCGACAGAGCAGTCGCCCCTCGTGATGATCGAGTATTCATCACCAAACACCAACAAGCCCCTGCACCTGGGACACGTTCGCAACAACCTACTCGGCTACAGCCTCGCTCAGATACTAGAGGCGAGCGGGCATCGTGTGGTCAAGACGAATATCGTCAACGACCGTGGCGTGCACATATGCAAGTCAATGCTGGCATGGCTACGCTGGGGCAATGGCGAGACGCCTGAATCTTCGGGCAAGAAGGGCGACCACCTCATCGGTGACTACTACGTGCGCTTTGACAAGGAGTATCGTGCCGAACTGGCGCAGATACGTGCTGCGCATCCTGACTGGAGCGACGAGGAGGTCGAGGCTAAATCTCAACTGATGGCTGATGCACGACAAATGCTCCGTCAGTGGGAGCAGGGCGACCCTGAGGTGCGTGCGCTGTGGCGACAGATGAATGAGTGGGTCTACAAAGGCTTTGACGAGACTTACAAGCGTATGGGCGTCTCCTTTGACAAGATCTACTACGAGAGCGATACCTACCTCGTAGGACGTGAAGAGGTTTTGCGCGGTCTGAAGGAAGGACTCTTCGAGCGACATGAGGATGGCTCCGTATGGGCTGACTTTGAGGCGGAGGGACTCGACAAGAAGATCCTCCTACGCAGTGACGGCACCTCTGTCTACATCACCCAAGACATAGGTACTGCCAAGCTCCGCTATCAAGACTTCCCGATAGATCAGATGATCTACGTCGTGGGCAACGAGCAGGAGTACCACTTTCAGGTGCTATCGCTACTTTTAGACCGCTTGGGATATAAGTGGGGCAAGAGCTTGACGCACTTTAGCTACGGTATGGTCGAGCTCCCTCACGGTAAGATGAAGAGTCGCGAGGGTACGGTCGTCGATGCGGACGATCTGATGGACGCTATGCGCGACACGGCTCTAGAGGTGGCACGAACAGCTCAGCAGGCGAAGGGCGTAGAGCTAGCTGCCGAGACAACAGCCGAAGAGCTACGCACCGCAGAGATGGTCGGGCTAGGCGCGCTCAAGTACTTTATCCTCAAGGTGGATCCGAGGAAGAATATGATGTTCAACCCCGAGGAGTCTATCGACTTCAACGGCAACACGGGACCCTTCATCCAGTACACCTACGCACGTATCTGCTCGCTCCTGCAGAAGGCTGACGAGATGGGCTACAAGCATCAGCTCCCCGAGGGCGGTGAGCTAGCACTCTCGTCGTATGAGACCGCACTCGTCCAGCAGCTGCTCGACTATCCTAGCGTCGTGCAGGAGGCTGCCGAGAGCTATTCGCCAGCACGCATTGCCAACTATACCTACGACTTGGTCAAGGGGTATAATCAGTTCTACCACGAGTGCTCCGTACTGCGTGAGGAGGACGAAGTGCTGCGCAGCATGCGTCTGCAGCTCAGCAAGACCGTTGCCGAGACGACACATAGTGCTATGGGGCTTCTCGGTATCGCACTGCCCGAGCGTATGTAGTCCGCTTTGAGGGCTTGACTCATGAAGTGTATGGAGACCGCTCTTTACACAGCACTACCACGGGATAGTCGCATCGCACTGCTCGCCTCTGGTGGTGTGGATAGCAGTGTGGCGATGCACCTGCTCGTCGAGGCAGGCTTTCGTCCAGACCTTTACTATATACGCATCGGCATGCAGGATGAGGGCTACCTCGACTGTCCTGCTGAGGAGGACATCGAGCTAGTGACGCTCCTGGCGCGTCGCTACGACCTGCACCTAGAGATCGTCGACCTGCACCAAGTCTATTGGGATCGTGTGGTCACTTATACGATGGAGGCGGTGAAGCGGGGACTCACGCCCAACCCCGATGTGATGTGCAATAAGTTGATCAAGTTTGGGGCTTTCGAAGAGCGTTGCGGCTCCGAGTACGACTATATTGCCACGGGGCACTACGCTACGATACGAAAGACGGCGGAAGGCTTGACCTTCCTCGGCACCTCTCCCGACCCGGTAAAGGACCAGACCGACTTCTTGGCGCAGATCGGCTTTCGGCAGATGGAGCGTCTCCTCTTTCCCATCGGGCACCTTCCCAAGGAGGAGGTACGTCGCATCGCCCTTGAGGCGCATCTGGTCAATGCGCAGCGCAAAGACAGCCAAGGCATCTGCTTCCTAGGACAGATCAACTACAACGACTTCATCGAGCGCTACTTAGGCACCCAGACGGGCGATATCATCGACCATGAGACGGGCGAGAAGATCGGCGAGCATCGAGGCTACTGGTTTCACACCATCGGCCAGCGCAAAGGGCTCGGGCTCTCGGGCGGTCCATGGTATGTGGTGGCAAAGGATGTGGAGCACAACGTCCTCTACGCCTCACGAGGCTACGACCCCAAGACGCAGTACGGCACGATCATCGAGACCGAAGAGATGCACTGGCTCACGGTCGATCCGTGGATCTGGACGGAGACCCCGTCGGACAGTGCGCTAGAGGTCACCTTCAAGATCCGTCACACACCCGACTTCACTGCCGGCCGCCTCGAGCATCTCCCCTCAGGCGGCTATCAGCTGATCAGTAGCGTGCCGATACAGGGTATTGCGGCCGGACAGTTTGCCACCATCTACGATCCTCAGCATCAGCTCTGCTGGGGCAGCGCCCCGATCCGCTCGGGCCGCTAGTCTGTCGTAACGCTCCTGACAACTCGCTACTCCCCCCGACGAATCTAATTTTCTCGGAGGAAATTCCCAAATAGCTCGCTGGGAAATAAAAAATCTCCACGGAGGAAACGGAAAATTCTTCCGAAGTATCAAACCATTCTTCCGAAGTTTCATTTGATTCTTCCGAACTTTTATTTCGCCCCTCCGTGGAAAAATTTCGTTTCCTCCCTGACGCTTTCCGATTTCCTCGGGAGGAGAGACTCGTAACCCATTTGACGTGTAGCGAAATGTAGGGACGCACGGTCGTGCGTCCGTTGTCAAGCCAGCCGTTTCTCGTCCGATGGCTCCGACCCCTCCGACCGCTTCGCTCTCTCCTCTAATCTCTCCCCTCTAATCTCTAATCTCTCCCCCCTCTTGCACAACTCAAAACAAATGTATAACTTCGCAGAAAACAGAACTCACACGGCCGAGACATCACAGCTACCCGTCACTTCTAATCTCTAGCTACATTATGAGCAAACATCTACGCATCTGGCTCTTCGTCTTCCTCGGCACGCTGCTAGCGTCCACCACCCTCCTCGCCCAAGGAGTCATCACCATGACCACCTCAAAAGTTGTCGGTGAGGAAATCGGTCTGATTATCAAGGCCAATGGCAACATCATCATTGATGGAGCCCAATATCCTGGAAAAACGGACAATCTCGATCGCAAGTCCTACAGACTCACTAGCCAAACGATCACCATCCGTGGCGATGTAACAGTGCTGGACTGCCGATACAATCAACTGACCAGCTTGGATGTGTCAAAGAACACCGCCTTGATAATGCTTGTCTGCTCCAACAATCAGCTGACCAGCTTGAACGTGTCAAAGAATACCGTCTTGACAAGGCTGGGCTGCCGATACAATCAGCTGACCAGCTTGAACGTGTCAAAGAATACCGCCTTGACAGAGCTTTCCTGCTCCAGCAATCAGCTGACCAGCTTGGATCTGTCACAGAACACCGCCTTGACAACGCTTTTGTGCTCCTTCAATAAACTGACCAGCTTGGACGTGTCAAAGAACACCGCCTTGACAAATCTTGGCTGCTACAACAATCAACTGACCCGATTGGACTTGCCAAAGAACACCACCTTGACATGGCTTGACTGCTCTTTCAATAAACTGACCAGTTTGAACGTGTCAAAGAACACCGCCTTGACAAAGCTTTACTGCTATGACAATCAACTAACTAACTTGAACGTGTCTGGGTGTGCTAGATTGACGACTATTGATTGTTCCAGTAATTATATCAATGGCAAGGCTATGACCAAGTTGGTGAATAGTCTTCCCAATCGAAGGGGAAAGAGTCGTGGTTTGATTCTTCTAGTAGATCGCTCCTCTAAGAAAAGGAATAAAAACAGGTGTAGCGCTGCTGATGTAACTACTGCAAGGAGGAAAAACTGGAAAGTTCTAAAATAAGAGCGTTCTGACTGGGTGAGCTTCGTCTAGTCCGACCCACAAGGGGTCGATCACCTACCACGTCCGCCTATCCATCGGTCGTTCGGGGCTTTTGCCCCTCCGACCGACGGCTACGATGCGTCGGACCTCTCACGAGGTCCTTTTATGCGACAATCGGAGGTGTTAGAGATTAGAAGTTAGAGGTTAGAAACTAGAGGTTAGAAGTTAGAGCGAGACGTGTAGCAATGCTCCGACGTGTAACCCTTTGTAGGGACGCACGGTCGTGCGTCCGTTGTATCAAAAGTTACGTTGTCCGTTGTGTCAAAGGTTACAGCATCCGTTGGTCTTAACGGGGACGGACGCTCGACCGAGCGTCCCTACAGCGGGTTACTCGTCTCCTCTGATGACTCCGAAGACTTTAAATAAAAAAAGCCCCTTGCTAGATGCAAGAAGCTTCTATATACTCAACGCCGCGACATCGTCACTCGTGAGATCTGCAGAATTGACGGAGAGGAGGGGCAAGACTGCGCTATGCGGTCGGTTTTTTGTAAGTTTGCAGAAGTAATTGAATTCATCAACTATAGATACCTATGAATATGTTCCTTCTACAAGCAGCACAGCAGGGTGCTCCTGCGTGGACTTCGCTTATCTTCTTTGTAGTCATCATCTTGATCTTTTGGCTTTTCTTCATCCGTCCTCAGAGCAAGCGGCAGAAGAAGCTACAGCAGGAGCGTGATGCACTCGCTGTAGGCGATGCAGTCATGACGGCAGGCGGTGTGCATGGCGTGATCCGTAAGGTGCACGAGCAGACCTTTGAGGTGGAGATAGCTCGGGATGTCTGCGTAGAGATTGCCAAGAGCTCGGTATATCCACTCGGCACGGATCCCAACGCTCGCTAATAGACTCTTCGAACTGTTGAGACGGGAGCGGTGCGACTCAATCTGACCCCTAAGCCTCGCACAGGTGGAGAACCTGTGGTGCGTAAGCAGCGTATGCCTCGCTTGAGACGACTGCTGGGGATTGCTGTGTGGGTGCTTCTAGCGACCGTCTTATGGTTCATGCAGACGCTCTCCCATGGCACGACCTCGATCGTCCATGTCCCCATCGTATATGAGGATATGCCCAGAGAGATCGGCCTAGAGGGAGAGCAGCCGAAGACGCTGGATGTCAGCGTCTCAGCAAAAGGCTCTCAGCTCCTCTTCCGCTGGATGAAGGGCGTACCGCCGATCTCCCTATCTATGCCACAGCGGGTGCCTCAGAATGGGCGCATTCTCTTTAGCAATGCGGTCTTGACGCAGAAGGTGCGTGAGAGCCTCGGAAGTTCTATACAGATCCGTGATATCTATCCTAATCAGATTTCGCTGCGCGCATTCCCTCTCCAGAGGAAAGAGGTGCCGGTCGTAAATCATGTGTCGGCCTCTGCTAAGGATGGCTATATGGTTCTCCCGCTGACGATAACTCCTACCACGGTCAAGCTGTATGGCAGCCGTGAAGCACTAGAGGGGATTAGCGAGGTGCACACCAAAGAGCAGGTCTACAAGGACTTGTCTCAAGACAAAGTGGCGCACGTGCCGTTCGAAGAAATCCCCCACGTCTATATTTCCCCCGATAGTGCCCAGCTACAGATCTCTGTCGTCGAGCTTACGGAGAGACGCATCGAGCTACCCATCGAGGCGCTTAACACACCCTCTGGCTTTGTCGCTAAGCTGCTCCCAGCTCGTGTCTCTCTGACCCTGACGATGCCGATCACAGACTACAATAAACCTATCGGAGACAAGATCTCAGTAGTGGTCGATCTACAGTCGCTCTCAGAAGCTGAGCAAAAAGGCGAAAAACGACCAGAAATGCTGCCCGTAAGAATCGAGGGACTACCCGACTGGGTGGTGCGTGCCAGCGCTGCGCCCAAGGCGGTACAGTATATCCTAGAGACTGCCGAGCCGTGAGCCGTGCTGGCTACCGTGTCATGACCGAAAAGCAGCTCACATCCTCCGCAATACCCCCTCGTATCTTAGGATTGACAGGAGGAATAGGTGCGGGAAAAAGCTTCGTTGGCCGGATGCTTGTCGAGGCAGGGCTACCACTCATGGATAGTGATGCGGTGGCTCGAGGGGCTTACACCGAGAGTTCACTGGTGCGTCAGCAAGTGATCGCGCTGCTGGGTGCAGAGGTTTATGACGCAGAGGGAAAGCCTCGCTATGATGAGATCGCTCGTAAAGTTTTCGCTCCGTCTGATGAAGGGAAGTCGCTATTGCACCGCTTGGAGCAGATTATTCACCCCTATGTATCTGACAGACTAGAAACTTGGGCTAAGGCTCAGCATGCCCCCGAGGGGTGGGTCGTCCTAGAGAGTGCTATCTTGTGGCAGTCAGGCTTCTATCGTCTCTGCGACGCCGTGGCCGTCGTGACGGCTCCTGAGTCGGTACGGGTGTCTCGTGTCCAGGAGCGTGACAAAGCCTCCCGTGAGCAAGTGCAGGCACGGATTGATCGTCAAGCATCGTACGCTTTCACAGCTCTGCAGCAGGCGCACCCCGAGCTACCTATCTACCAGATCAACAATGATGGGGTGCAGGAGCTGGAGGGGCAAGTGGCGCAGCTGCTCTCTTCTCTAGCCGCTCTGTAGATAGACTAGCGTGTATGGATAGCTCGGTCGGGTTATGGACGTTGACTCCCTTTGGGGTAGATCGTGGAGCTGAGGATATCATTTTACTACTGCTCCTCGTGCTACTCTTACTCCCAGCACTTATGCAGATGTGGGTTGGCTCTCTCCTGTCTCGCTCGGTCGATGCACTACTATATAATAGAGGACACATCTTCTTTCGCAACTTAGTGCATCGGGTATCTGTCGGTACTTATGCGCTCCTCGGAGGGTTGCAGCGACACTTGCTGGTCGGTGTGACTAGTTATCTGCTCCTACGTTACTATGCCGACCTTCCTTCAGGCGAGCTCTGGACGACCCTCTCACAGGTAGGGCTCCTAGCTCTCGGTAGTCTTGTCTTGAGCGGACTTTATCTAGGGGTCAACCGTCTGCTGGCGGGGATCTATCTTGACTCCGAATTTTATCTACACTGGGTGCGTCACTATAGCATCTTGGAGTGGCTGTGGCCGTTGCCTCTCTACTTGAGCTCCTTGCTGCTGCTGGCAGGCGTCTGGCAGGGCGTCGCACTCTGGCTGACGATCGCTGTAATTCTCTTGTGGCGTCTAGCGATCATCCTACCTACGGCCCGATGGCTAGGGGAGGCTGGGGTGACTCCTTTGCTTATTTCTTTGTACCTTTGCAGCCAGGAAATGGCTCCTCTTGCCTATCTCATAGGCTTTGGAATGCTGATCCTATGAAAGAATCTATCGTATACCATTAGCACCCTGCCTGTGCGTATGTCACGGATAAAAAAAATACTTATTTCTCAGCCCGCTCCACTGATGGCCAACCCCTACACCGAAGTCGCTGAAAAGTATCAAGTGGAGCTTGATTACAAGCAGTTCATTCGTGTCGAGACGGTTGCAACGAAAGAGTTTCGCCAGCAGCGCATCAATCCTTTAGATTACACAGCCATCATCTTTACCTCTCGTACCGCCATCCTGCACTTCTTCACGCTGATGAAAGAGATGCGCATCACGATGCCAGATACGATGAAGTATTACTGCAGCTCAGAGATGTCCGCGCCATACCTACAGAAGTTTGTCAACTACCGCAAGCGCAAGGTCTTCTTTTCACCGACAGGACGTACTGAAGATCTTGTCAAGGTGATTGTAAAACATAAGGGTGAGAAGTATCTCCTCCCCGTCGCAGAGGAGCACAGTGCTAAGCTCTCCGACCTGCTGACAGAGGCGGGGATAGACTATACCAAGTCGATCATGTATCGCACCATACCTCGTGAGTTAGAGCTTGAGAAGCCACTACCTTACGATATGATCATCTTCTTCAGTCCCGTAGGGATCACCTCGCTCTTTGAGAATGTCCCTGACTTCAAGCAGGAGGATATGATCATCGCTACCGTAGGTCCTAAGACCGCACAGAAAGCTGAGGAGCTAGGGCTCAGAGTAGATATCAAGTCTACGGGCAGTCGTCAAGATCCGCCGATGCCTGAGTTGCTCCACAACTTCCTTGCCGAGCAGGAGGGATGACTACGGAGGAAGACTCTCTTCACTCCCACCAGAATCAACGTCTACTCAAGGGTGAGCGACTCTATCTGCGTGAGGAGATAGAGCGCCTTCATGACCGTGGGCGTTCGTTCGTCTCTTACCCCATCCGCATTGTTTGGCTCACTGAGCCTATTGCCACGCAGACCCCAGGAGATCAGGCGCAGGTGGCGGTTATGACTTCGGTCGCTAAGCGTCGCTTCAAGCACGCAGTAGATCGCAACCGCATCAAGCGCATGACCCGCGCTGCCTATCGCCTCCACAAGGATCCGCTTTGGCAGGCAGCTACCCAGCACCACTGTACGGTGCGACTAGCGCTACAGTCTGTCGCTAAGACGATGCCGACCTATCCAGAGATAGAGCAAGCGGTAGAGCGTGCTGTGGCACGCATCGTCAAGGAGATAGAAAAGGGGAACCAGACCCCTCCCGACGCTGCATCCTCAACCGATCGTCAGGAGCAGACCACAAAAGCCTCTGCTGAGCAAGCTAAGCAAGACGACTCGCAGCAGCTCTCATTAGCGGTACGCTTGCTGAGCTACCCTGTCAAGTTTTATCGTCACTTCATCTCGCCACTACTGCCACCCAGCTGTCGCTTTACGCCGACCTGCTCGCAGTACGCATTAGAGGCTCTGCGGGTGCATGGAGCTCTGAAGGGAAGCTGGCTAACTATATGGAGACTCTTACGATGTAACCCCTTCAACCGACATGTAGGTTACGACCCCGTGCCACCACGACAATGAGCCAGGAGATCAGAGCAGCAGAGCAAGGCACAGGTAAGCGATGCGCCAGCCGTCCAAAACTCCTAGACTGCCACACACATAGCCAGGAGCTGTGCTGCCAAGCGATTCGCTCGCTTACTTATGCAGAGTGGGGCGATGACGCAACGATCGAGGAGGGCCAGCTCTACTCGATAGGCTATCACCCGTGGTCACTGCCTCCAGAGAAGAGCTTGACACCACTCATTGATCAGATGCAGCGCCGCCTAGCATCGGCACCTCAGATCGTCGCTATCGGTGAGTGTGGCATCGACAAGGTGCGTAGCAACGCAACGCTCTCACAGCAATTAGTCTGGCTAGAGGCGCAGATGCGCTTAGCCTGTCAGCTACAGCGCCCTATCCTCCTACACACTGTACGTGCATGGGCTGAGATGATTGAAGTGCGTAGTCAGATGGCGCAAGAGTTTGCGCAGCTCCCTCCGATGGTGCTGCATGGCTTTCGAGCTAGAGGAGAGGTGGCGCAGATGATGCTGAGCAAGGGCTTTGCGCTCTCCTTCGGCCGTCGCTACGATGCTGAGGCTTTGCACTTAGCCTATGAAGCGAAGGCACTCCTCGTCGAGACCGATGAGATCCCCAACGGACTTACGCATCGAAAGGCTATAGAGGCAACCTACGCTCACATCGCAGAGGAGCTAGCCTCCACGCCAGAGGCCTTGGCAAGCCAAGTCGCGCAGACACCTTTCTGGCAGCAGATCGAATGCTAAGCCCTTTGCGCTAAAAGCGTTATCTTAGTCCACAGATTAGCCCTAACAGACGGAATGGAATGACAGATATGAACCCGCTTGCATGCTCTCCAGAGTATCAGAGGCTTCGGGAGCAGTACGAGACGCTCGTCGCGGACTACACGGCACTCGTCTCTCAGTATCAGGAGATGACGGATCACGAGGCGCCTCACCTGTCTGCGCTCTACATGCACTACTTTGGCAAGCTACTATACAATCAGTTGCGTCTAGGGCTTTCCTTAGCCACGCTCCGCTTGAGGCGCTCGCTCCTGCAGGCTTACATCAATCGAGACGAAGCGCCCGACCTCGTCAAGATCGACAAGCAGATGGCGCAGCAACGGCTAGAGTTTCATCAGCTCCTCGAGCGAAAGCTGGCTCAGCTCAAAGCCGCCAAGGAGTATTGGGACAGACCGCGCCTGTCTCCCGAGGAGACCAAAGAGCTCAAGGAGATCTACAAGACCCTCGTCAAGCGACTCCACCCAGACCTCAACCCGCACTACACGGAGGATGACAAGCGGCTCTTTCTGATCACTGTGAAGGCTTATCAGATCGGAGATCTACCGCAGCTACGAACCGTGCTGGATCTGCTCAACAAGGAGAAGCACAAAGAGGAACTCCCCTCAGATCCTGAGGCTCTCTCGGCAGAAATCGAAAAACTACGAGAGAAGAAGAGTAACCTTGAGATTAGGATGGCCAAGCGGTCGGAGAGCTTTCCTTTTGATCAGAAAGAGTTACTGTCAAGCCCCGTAAAGATACTAGAGAAGCAAGCTGAGCTACAAGCAATCATCCAGGAGCTAGAGGCGAGCCAGAAGGAGATGCAGAAGATCATCACACTGATGGAGGAGTACAAGTCACATAACCTATGAGTAACGAGATCATACCAGTCAGCCCTGAGCTACTAGCGCTCATTGGCACTGAAGGCATCAACGCACTAGGACTACCCAAGCGGGAGATCTTTCTTCTAGACATTGTAGTCGCTGGGACCACCTTCTGTCCTATCGTACAGGAGATTTACCCTACGCTACTACCTGACACGGTGCTACGTATGGTACGACAGCCGCAAAACGAACACGACGAAAACGCCATCGCCATCTATTACGAGGAGCACCGCATAGGCTATGTGCCACAAGAGCTCAACCTAGTCATATCACGTCTGATGGACGCTGGCAAAGAGTTCTACGCTCGGGTAGTCCAGGTGAAGAAGATCAACGAGTGGGTGCGCATATCGGCCAAGCTCTTTATGATCGAGTAGCAAAATGTAGGGGCCCACGATCGAGTAGCGAAATGCAGGGACGCTCGGTCGTGCGTCCGTTGTATCAAAGGCTACAGCGTCGCAGTTTTAACGGGGACGGACGCACGAGCCGTGCGTTCCTACAGGGTGACGTCTCGCTCTAACTTCTAATCTCTAACTTCTAATCTCTAATTTCTAACCTCTAACCTCTAACCTCTACTCTCCCTCCTCTATAAACTTGAGGTAGTTGCTGAGCGTACGCTCGGCTTGCCCCACGTCTTGCGGAGCGTAAAACTGCGCATCGCTAAGTTCGTCGGGCAGGTACTGCTGCCGTGTATAGTGCTTGGGGAAGTCGTGCGGGTAGCGGTAGTCGACTCCGTAGCCGAGGTCAGACATCAGCTTCGTAGGTGCATTGCGCAGATGGAGCGGAACTGGCAGATTGCCCGTCTCACGCACTTTGGCGAGGGCCGCGTCGATAGCGAGGTAGGCCGAATTGCTCTTCGGCGAACCAGCCAGGTAGACGACCGCCTCGGCAAGCGGTATGCGTCCCTCGGGCCATCCGATGAAGTCCACTGCATCGGCAGCAGCCTGCGCCACGACTAGCGCCTGCGGGTTGGCCAGGCCTATATCTTCGGCAGCTGAGATGACCACACGACGCGCTATGAAGCGAGGCTCTTCGCCACCCTCGATGAGGCGAGCCATCCAGTAGAGCGCTGCATCGGGGTCGCTACCACGTATGCTCTTGATGAATGCCGAGGCGATGTCGTAGTGCAGCTCACCGTCACGATCGAAGGCTGCGGGCTGTTGACGCGCTACGCTAGCGATCGCCTCGCCCGTCAATTGTACGGTCGTCTCGTCGGGGTGCTGCTCGAGAGCCATCGAGAGAGTCATCTCGAGGAGGTTGAGTAGCTTGCGGGCATCACCTCCTGCGAGGTGGATGAGCATCTCGCGGTCGGCACCCTCTAGGGTTACCTGATAGCGAGAGAAGAGCGGATCGCTGGCGAAGACACGGTCGATGAGTTGGGAGAGGTCGCTATGCTCCAGGGGCTTGAGGACGAAGACTTGACAGCGTGAGAGGAGCGGGCGAATTATTTGAAAGGAGGGGTTCTCCGTCGTAGCTCCGATCAGTGTCACCACCCCCTGCTCGACCGCTGCCAGTAGGGAGTCTTGCTGGGACTTGGAGAAGCGGTGTATCTCGTCAATGAATAGTATCGGTCGCCCCTGATGCTGTGAGAAGAGTCCAGACTGCGCCTCTTTGGCTTCTTGTAAAGTTTTGCGCACATCGGCTACGCCTGAGCCGACCGCCGAGAGGCTGTAGCAACGACACTGCATCAACTGCGAGAGAAGCCGTGCGAGGGTCGTCTTGCCGACGCCGGGTGGTCCCCATAGGATCATCGAGGGTATGTGCCCCCGCTCGAGCATCACACGCAGCGGGGCATTCGCACCGACGAGGTGTGACTGTCCGACATACTCTTCGAGCGTCTTAGGACGCATCCGCTCCGCTAGCGGTATCTGCTCTACTGACATACAGTGCAAATGTAAGAAAAAGAGGGACTCGCAATGCTCTTGCCGCGAAAGGTCAGTCTGCGAGCGACGCTAGGTAGCGAGCGATCCCTTGGCGGATGGATGTTAATCCGAAGCGTGACGGGTCAATCTCTGCGGGTGCGAGCCAGCTGAGCTGCGCCACATCGTCCATAGCTTGTACGGAGGGCATTTCACTCGGTAGCTGAACCCGATAGAAGAGGTCCAGCGTCGGCACAAGGAAGTCGCTGTAAAGGTAGCTGTTGGGCAGGGAAAAAGCGTAGTCAAATTGCTCCGTCGGAAGTTGCAGTCCGCTCTCCTCGTATAGCTCTCGCTGCGCTGCCTCTTCGCCTGTCTCGCCTTTATCTACGAACCCGCCTGGGAGATCTAGCGTCCCCTTGGCGGGTTCTTTGCCTCTAGTCGCTACGAGTAGTCGTCCACGCAGATCCCGCACGAGGAGCGCCACAGCAGCGCTCGGATTGTGGTAGTAGGTGAAGCCACAGCACGGACAGTGCTGCGCCTTGACACCATGCGCCTCTAGGCGATCAGTGCCACAACGTGGACAGTAGTCGAAGGTCTCGCGTTGAATCATACGATAGATTCCGTTCGCGTGCTAGCGAAGCAGCACCCAGCACGGCAGCTTGTCCCTTCGGTAGTGAGCTGAGAAGGATCTCGATAGAGCCTCTGTAGATGTGGAGCACTTCTTTATCAAAGGCTTTGCGCACTGGTTGTAGGAGCAGGTCACCGCACCGCGCTACGCCTCCGAAGAGGATGAATGCTTGTGGTGCTGAGAAGCAAGCAAACTGCGCCAAGGCACGACCCAGGACCTCTCCCGTCTCATCGAAGACCTGACGAGCTAATGAGTCGCCTGTCGCTAGCGCTACCTCTGCGACCACTTTGCTAGTTAGTTCCTCATCAGGTATGTCGCAGAGCTCGCTCCACATACCTTGCTCCAGACAGAGCTTCTTGAGTCTTACAGCACGTCGTGCCACAGCTGGAGCTGCGACAGAAGCCTCGAGACAGCCATAGCGTCCACAGCCACAGAGTTGATCTGGTTCACCCACAGCCATGTGGCCCAGCTCGCCCGCCTTACCTTGGTAGCCTCGTATCAGACGACCATCAGCATAGATGCCGCTACCTACGCCTGTGCCGAGCGTTATCTCGACGAAGTGATCTAATCCACGCGCTACACCGTAGCTATGCTCGCCAAGCGCACTCGCATTAGCATCATTGTCTAGGACTACAGGTAGCCCTGTACGTGCTTCCAGATCGGCAACGATTGGAGTCGTTTTAGTCCATGGGAGGTTGACCGCCTGTTCGACACAACCTGAGAAGTAATTAGCGTTGGGCGCTCCGACACCGATACCAATGACCTCGCCTTCGAGGTCGGGACTAGCGGAGATTTGCTTGATTAGATCGGCGAGTGCTGTTATATAGCTCTCATAGTCGGCGCCATAGCGAGTCGTGGAGAGCGTTTGCGAGGAGACGACCTGCCCCCTTTCGTTGACAACGCCTAGCTCCGTATTGGTGCCACCGATGTCAATACCTAAGTATAGAGACATTGCTTATCAAATATATCGGAATCGTGGGCAACGCTCAGTGACGGACCAGCTCCATGGGAGGAGTCGTCTCGCTTACTTAGCATTGCCCACTTTGTTACTACAGATATTGCTCTTAGGGCTTACTCATCGATCTTGAGCAGATCGCCTGTAGTCTCAGCGATGCGCTTGTAGTAGTCCTTGTCGTAGCCGGGGAAGTAAGGCATCTCACTCAAACCATAACCATTGGTCTTGAACTGCCCGTTCTCCTCCTTCTTCATGTTTCCGTCCATATACTTGACGAGCAGGTACTCGCCGAGCTTCTTCCAGCGGTAGGTCGCATAGTCAGCGGTTTCGCAGGAGAAGGTCGTGAGGACTTCACGCGCCTTCATCGGGTCTTGCTTATAAATAGCTAGCGCCTGCTGATCTATCTCCGAGACGATCTTGTCGAAGCTCTGCTCCAGCTGCTGCTGTACGGGACGAATGTCCTTCATCATAGGTGCATAGCGCGCATAAGCCATGTTAGCCACCCAGTTGTGGATCCAGAAAGCACTCGTCCAGGAGAAGTGCATCATATCACCATTGCCTACACGGTAGCACTCAGGTGTGCGGAGTGAAGAGCAGTAGACTGGCGTAAAGACAGCTGTATTCGCATCATCTACACCAAACCACAAGATGCTGAAAGCGTCAGGTAGGTTAGGTCTGAGCTGAGCCACCAGCACGAAGCCCGTCTGCTGCGTAGCGATCGCACGCTCATTGACATAGGTCTGACCATCTACCTCGAAGGTCATCGGGCGCCAGCGGTAAGGTACAGCGTAGGGGCCAGCACCTACGTCCTTGGTCATATCCATCGGTGTACCCTCGTAGTGGTCACGCATCATGTCTCGTAGGTCAGCGACAGAGAGCTTGCGGTTGGGGACTACGTAGAGCGGCATAGGCTTAGAGGCCTTCTCGTCACCCATAACGAAGCGCTCGTACTGCTTCATGTTGTCGCTAAACTTATTGAAGAAAGCCCATACACGAGCCTCGCAGCCACGTAGACCACTGGGTGTGTAGGGGTTGTAAGCCTTTTGGAAGCTAAAGTCCCGATCCGAACCCGTGAAGAAGCCTCTCTCACGAGCGAAGTCGATCACGTCGGGAGCGTAGATGCAGTTTTCAGGATCGTTGAACTTGATCTGCTGGATGCGAGCCTGGTTAGCATGTGCTGAGATAGCATTGTCAGGGATACGCATAGCGACCCATACAGCACCCTTGCCATACTTACCCTTGCTGACTAGCTCGAGGACCCACGCCTCGTTCTTGTCTGCTATGGAGAAGCTCTCGCCAGAGCTAGCGTAGCCATACTCCTTGACCAGTGTAGTCATCACCTCGATAGCCTCACGAGCTGTCTTGGCGCGCTGCAGGGTTACATAGATCAGGCTGCCATAGTCCATCAGACCATTAGGGTCTGTCAGCTCCTCACGACCACCCCAGGTAGACTCAGTGATAGCTAGAGCGTGCTCATTCATATTGCCGATGACAGCATAGGTGTGTGCTACCTCAGGTATCTGCCCGAGAGGCTTGCCCGAGTCCCACTCAGTGATTTGTCTCATAGCACCAGCAGCGTGGTCAGCAGCTGGCCAGTAGTATAGCTCACCGTAGAGCGTGTGTGAGTCAGCACTATAGGAGATCATCACCGATCCATCGGCGGAGGCATTCTTGCCGACGAGCAGCCCTGTGCAGGCGTAGCTCTGGCTCGTGCCTAGGAGTAGAAGTGTAGTGAGTAGGGCTAAGAGCCTAGTCAGTGCATTCTTTGTCATAGTTCTTGATTACTATATTATTAGGATTGATATATGCTGTATATAAAAGGAGAAACCATCAACCGTCCACACTGTCGGGACGATTGACGGTTCCAAAGATACGAAAAAAAGAAAGAAGGCACAGGGGAACAACCATATCGATAAAAACATTTGTGCCTTCTTTCTGGTGCCCGTAGCGCCCTCGTAAAAAGCTTAAATCCAAAGGCAGGCACAGCGCGTGTCACCACGCAATACATTTATTTCACTTCCGAGACCCGCACAGCCCGTGCGGGTTTTTCTGTTCCCTTAGAGACCCTATCAATGGTAAGGTTTAATCGACACCGAAAAAAGCACCGTAACAATCCTCCCCCCTAACCTCTAATCTCCGATCCACTCCGATCACCTCCGATCACCTCCGATCCACCCTCCGATCACCTCCGATCACCTCCGATCCACCCTCCGATCACCTCCGATCCGCTCCGATCACTCCGAAGAATTTCCCCAATAGCTCCCTGGATAAAAAAAAATATCCACGTGGGTAAGCAAAAATTCTTCGGAACTATCAAATGAAACTTCCGAAGAATCAAATGATAAGTCCGAAGAATTTTTTCATGCCTCGCTGGAGAATAAAAAATACCTCCGGAGGAAACGAACACACGATCGTGGATCCGTTGTCAAACCCGTGACTGGTAACGATTTGACACAACGGACGCACCGGTCGTGCGTCCGTCCCAGTTAAAACCACGTTACTCGTCTCGCTGTACTACAACGGACGCACAGACCGTGCGTCCCTACACATCGTTACTCGTCTCGCTGTACTACAACAGACGCACCGGTCGTGCGTCCCTACAGGGCGACGTCCCGGTGCGTCCGTTACTTACGTCTCGCGGTGACTAGTCGAGGAGCTTCTGAGCCTCCTCCTGTAGCTTAGCCTTGCTCTGTGCGCCGACCAGCTTGCTCACCATCTCACCGCCCTTGAAGAAAAGGATCGTTGGGATGTTGCGGATGCCGTACTGACTGGGCAGGTCGCTGTTCTCGTCAACGTTGACCTTGCCGATGATGATCTTGCCGTTGAACTCCTCAGCGAGCTCTTCAATCATCGGGCCAATCATCTGACAGGGACCACACCAGGTAGCCCAGAAGTCTAGGATCATCGGTTTGCCCTCAGCCATGAGACCGGCTATATTCGCATCTGTTATTTCCATTGCCATAGTTCTTGTGTATTTAGAGTTAGTATGAAATGTCTTCTATATATATAAGGTAGGGTCTATCACTTAGCCGTCTGCACACTACACTGGATCTGGTACTTCTTGACGATCTCCAGGAGCCACTTACCCGGCTCTATGCTAGGCGCATACATGGTGGTCGTGTAGGGCACCATCGAGGAGCAGAAGGTTATCTCCAGCTCCGTCTGACCCGGGTGATCCTTGATCGCATTGCCCAGCTCGATAGCTCCCTCGAGGGTGTTGGGACGATCCAGTATCTCCTCCTCGCCATCGGCACCCTCTTCGTATGAACCCGTTGGGGTAGCGTCCTCGCCTTGACTCAGATCGATCGTCAGCTGAATGCTCCTGAACGCATCCTCCGTGATGTCCGAGAGGAGCTGCATGCTTTGCACAGAGCGATAGAGACGATTCGGATCGTATCGGCTTGGCGTGACACTCATCTTCGCTAAGATAGCTAGCCCTTCCTGCGCAAAGTTACCGAAATTCACGTAATCCTGCCCAAAGAGCGGTATCTCGCCAGAGCCCGAGGTATCTTCGATCTGAATAATCGCATAAGGTTCGTTTTTCTTGCTAATGCCTTGACGCACCTTCGTGACCAGACCAGCGCAGGTGAGCTGCGTGAGCCCTAGCTCGGCAAACTTGTCTAGCTCGGAGGCGGGACAATTGCAGAGGTACTCGAGGGCGAAGGCGTAGGGATCTAGCGGGTGGGCACTCAGGTACATCCCTATATAGGTCTGCTCCTTGGTCAGACGCTCTAGATGGCTCCATGGCTCCACATCCTTGGGCGGCAGCGGCTTGGGAAGCTTGACACTGGGATCACTATCTCCAAAGAGGGATGCCTGCACCTGCGTGCGTTCGCTCTCGAGGATCTTCCCGTACTGCATGAGTGCCGTGAGGAAGGTCTCGTCCTTGCCATAGGAGAGGCTGCTCGCTCCACTCTTAGCAATGGGGGCAAAGTAAACCTCTCGATCGATGCCAAAGCTGTCGAAGGCGCCAGATAGTATGAGTGCCTCGAGCGCGCGTCGTGAGCAGCTGCTCAGGTCGGTGCGCTGGAAGAAGTCGTACACATCTTGATAGGCGCCATGCTCCTCGCGCTCCTGTATGATAGACTCAGCGACTGATAGCCCCACGTGTGAGATACCGCCGAGACCAAAGCGTATGACGCCCTCTTTGTTTGCCGAGAAGGCGGTGAAGCTCTCGTTGACATCGGGGCCCTTGACCTCCAGTCCCATGTGCTGCACCTCCTCAAGGTACTTAGTGAGCTTGTCAGACTTGTTCTGATTGCAGGTCAGCAGTGCCGCCATAAACTGTGCGGGATAGTGCGCCTTGAGGTAAGCGGTCTGGTAGGCGACCCAAGCGTAGCAGACGGAGTGGCTCTTGTTGAAGGCGTAGCTGGCAAACTTCTGCCATCCGTCGTAGATGCGCTCGAGGGTGTCACGTGGATGCCCCTTGGCGACACCGTTTTCGACAAACTTGATGCGGTACTTCGCCATCTCCTTCTCCTTCTTCTTACCCATCGCCTTACGCAGGCTATCGCTGTCGCCTCGTGTGAAGTCGCCTAGCACACGAGAGAGGATCATCACCTGCTCCTGATAGACGGTGATGCCGTAGGTATCCTTGAGGTAAGGCTCCATCTCGGGCAGGTCGTAGGTGATCTCCTGACGACCATGCTTGCGCTCGATAAAGGTGGGGATATTGTCCATAGGCCCTGGGCGGTAGAGCGCATTCATAGCCACTAGATCCTTAAACTCGGTCGGCTCAAGCTGCTGCAGGTACTTGCGCATGCCGGTGCTCTCGAACTGGAAGGTGCCGACGGTGTCGCCGCGTGAGTAGAGCTCGAAGGTCTTGGGGTCGTCGACAGGGATCGTGTCTATGTCTAGGTCTATGCCGTAGCACATCTTGATGTTTTGCAAGGCATCGTTGATGATGCTGAGAGTCTGCAGACCGAGGAAGTCCATCTTGATCAGTCCCGTCGGCTCGATCACCTTGCCCTCATACTGCGCCACCAGCTTGCGCTCGTTGGTGTCTGGGTCGATGGCGGTCGAGAGCGGTACCACATCGCTGACAGGAGGCCCGCTGATGATAACGCCGCAGGCATGTACACCCGTAGTGCTGGCTGTACCCTCCAGTTGGCGGGCATAGCGGATCGTATTGGCGAGCTGCTCGTTCTGGCTGACTGACGCCTCGCGAAACTCTTGATTGTTCTGCACCATCCACTCTATGTTGAGGTGCTTGACCCCCTCGGGGGCTCTATCGGGGATCAGCTTGCAGAGCCTGTTAGCTTGATCTAGAGGCAGCTCCTCGACGCGTGCCACTCCTTTGATCGCGCCCTTGGTAGCCATCGTCGTGAGCGTGATGATGTTGGAGACATGATCGCGGCCATACTTATTAGTCACCCACTCGAGGACACGCCAGCGATTCTTATCATCGAAGTCAATGTCGATATCGGGCATGGAGATACGGTCGGGGTTCAGAAAACGCTCGAAGAGCAAGCCATACTTAATCGGCTCAATCTGCGTGATCGACAGACAGTAAGCGACCGCAGAGCCTGCTGCCGAACCACGCCCTGGTCCTACGCGCACTCCTAACTTTCGGGCAGCTGCGATGAAGTCTTGCACAACGAGGAAGTAACCCGGGAAGCCCATGTTCTGTATCACGCCTAGCTCCATATCGATACGCTCCTGTACCTCCGGGGAAACAGGGTCTCCGTAGCGCTTCTTGGCTCCCTCGTAGGTGAGGTGGCGCAGATAGTCATCTTCACTGGTAAAGCCCTCGGGTAGCTCGAAGTGAGGCATCAGCGGGGCGTGGTCGATGCTGTAGTACTCCACCTTGTTGCACACCTCTAGCGTGTTTTCCAGCACGTCGGGGTAATCGGCAAAGAGTGCTGTCATCTCTTCGGGCGACTTGAGCCACTCCTGCTTGGTGTAGCGCATACGGTTGGGATCCGAGATCGGCGAATTGGTCGTCATGCAGATCAGGTGATCGTGCGCCTCGGCATCTTCCTCGTTCAGGAAGTGGGTGTCATTCGTCGCAATGACCTTGATGCCCAGCTCCTGCCCCATCTTGATCACCTCTTGAGCCACCTGCAGCTGCTTGCGGTAGGTCTCTTGACCACTCGCCGAATCGCTATTCGGGTGAAGCATGATCTCTAGATAGTAGTCTTCGCCAAAGGTCTCCTTGTACCACAGAGCCGTCTTACGTGCTTCGTCTAGACGACCATGCAGGATATGCTGCGCTATCTCGCCACCGAGGCAAGCACTAGAGGCAATGACCCCCTCATGATGCTCCGCTAGCAGCTTCTTGTCGATACGTGGCTTGTAGTACTCGCCATGCTCCCACGCTATCGAGACCATCTTGATGAGGTTACGGTAGCCCTGGAGGTTTTTGGCGAGGAGGATTAGGTGGTAGCCGCTGCGGTCTATGCTACGGGTGGGGTTGTCGGGATCTTTGGCATCTTTGTCCTTCAGCTCGAGTGATCGGCGTGCTACGTACACTTCGCAGCCTACGATCGCCTTGAAGAGACTCTGCTCGATCGTCTTGATCTCCCCTTCGATGCGCGCCACCTCCTCAGCGTTGGACGCATCAGCTTCTAGCTCTTTGATCTGCTTGCGGAGCGACTTGATCTGGGCGAGCTTGTCGCCGTTGATCTTATCGTTCGCATAGTTGGTAAAGTTCTTGATGCCATACATAGCACCATGATCGGTGAGTGCAATGCCCGGCATACCGCAAGCGACCGCCTTGTCGAGAAGCTTCTCGACGGGCGCCATACCATCTAGTATAGAGTAGTGCGAGTGAACGTGCAGCGGCACGTACATACGTGTCCCTGCCGAGGAACTATGGGGAGTGTCGGGAGTTTGATTCATGAGACTGAGCATGAGATGTAAAGAGGCAAAAAGCACGCAGCATATCGCTGCTCCGGACCCAACGGCACAGCCGTGGATCCTCCCTACAAAGATACACTATTCGGCGCAAACGATCCCCCCAACGATAGCTCCAATAGCGTAGACGTCACCCTGTAGGGACGCTCGGTCTGAGCGTCCGTTGTCGAACCAGCTTGACGCTGTAACCTTTAACGGGGACGGACGCCCTCCGACTCGACACTACCGTGCGTCCCTACAGGGTGACGTGGGGGTGACTGACGCAGAAACGGATGAAAGCAGGGACGACTACTGTAGGGACGCTCGGTCTGAGCGTCCGTTGTCGAACCAGCTTGACGCAGTAACCTTTAACGGGGACGGACGCAGTAACCTTTGATACAACGGACGCACAGACCGTGCGTCCCTACAGGGCGACGTAACCCTCCGATACCCTCCGATCAGCACCGATCACTCCGATCCAAAAAAAAAGCCCCTTGCGTCATGCAAGAGGCTTCTCTACTTAAAACTATGATCCGCTGTGACCTCGGAGGGGCTCGAACCCTCGACCCACTGATTAAGAGTCAGTTGCTCTACCAACTGAGCTACGAAGTCAAGCTTCATTCTGGAGCCCATCTGGGTCTTCCTTCCTGAACCGTGATGCAAAGGTACAACTTTTTCTGAACAATGCAAGCGTTTCGAGCAACTTTTTTCGTCACATACGTTCTGCCCCACCGATCAGACGCCTCAACGGTCTGACACATCCGCCGTATCGCACATAGACAGAGACCATTGCACAGCATCCTTCGCGCCTTGCCATCTATGTTACAAGCGCGTCCGTCCATCTAGCCGTCGATACCTTACAGGGCGTGTGCCATCCGCTAAGGTCACGAGAGGGATGCTCGGGGATATTGACAGCAGGCACCCCTACCCCGCTGTCGTACCTTTGCATCGTCTCCTCAGAGATACTGCCACTCGCTCCACGATAGAGACTGAGTAACTAGAGAAAAATGGGTTCTACGACGCCTATCGACAGGATCACCTCTGAGAGCTTTCGCCGGCACGCTCCATGACACCTATTATATATAGGAGATCCTCAACGTAGCAGTCGCAGATCCCGAGGGAGACAAACTAAATTTCATCAACTCAAAAAAATCAATTTACTATGGCAATCAAGTATGCTATCCAACAAATCAGTCGAAAAGGTGTAACCCCTGGTTCCTCTGAAACTAAGTACTACGCACAGGCTCGCTACGACGGCGTCACCTCACAGGCAGACATCGCTCAGATGGTCGCACAGATCTCCGCTATATCTGTCGGAGACGTGCTCAGCGTCATGAACACGGTCTCCATGCTGCTCTCCATAGAGCTAGCCAATGGACGTATCGTAGAGCTAGGCGATCTGGGACGATTTAGAGCCACACTGCGCAGCAAGTCGTGCGACAAGCTCGAGGAGTTCAAGCGTGAGATGATACACGGCAATAGGGTGATATTTGTCCCAGGACCACAGATCCGTCACAAGATGACATACGCTAAATACCTCAAAGCTGATCTATCCAACCCATCAGCAGATCCCACCCAACCGGGCAACGAAACGGGCGAAGGTTCAGGCTCGCAGACGCCCCCAACAGGCAACGAAACGGGCGGCGGCTCTAACACAGGCAATGATCAGATAGGAGTGTAATTAGAACTTAGAGGTTAGAGATTAGAGATTAGAGGGGACGAGTACTGTAGGGACGCTCGGTCTGAGCGTCCGTTGTTGAACCAGCTTGACGCAGTAACCTTTAACGGGGACGGACGCACAGACCGTGCGTCCCTACAGGGCGACGTCCCCCTCCGATCCATCCGATACCCTCCGATCAGCTCCGATCCACTCCGATTCCTAACAACAATTATGAAACCAGACGACATTAAGTATATCGTAATCCACTGCAGCGCCACGCGCAGCAACATGACTTACAGCGCATGGCAGCTAGACCAAGACCACCGCGCCAGAGGCTTTGCCATGGCTGGCTACCACTTCTACATCACACGCGCAGGCGTTATCGAGTCCATGAGACCACCCTCCATGCCAGGGGCACACGCTATAGGCTACAACCGATGCAGCCTAGGCGTATGCTACGAAGGTGGACTGAGACCCGACGGCACGCCCTGGGACACGCGTACCCCCGAGCAGCGCGCAGCCATGCGCAAGCTACTGAAGGCACTCATAGCGATCCATCCCAACGCACGGATCGTAGGACACAGGGACCTGAGCCCCGACCTTAACCACAACGGCGTCATAGAGCCGCACGAGTGGATGAAGGCATGTCCTTGCTTTGACGCTTTCAAAGAGTACCTATCACTATGGCACAAACGATAAGACCCCAAGGGAAAAAGCAGCTATACCTAGCTGTCTCCCTCTCCATCGCTGGCATAGGGCTCCTAGTGGCGGGATTCACCGTCCCCCCACTGGGGGTCATCGACAGCTCCGTGCTGGTCGCTTATGGTGAGGTGATGACCTTCGCGGGAGCACTCCTCGGGCTTGACTATAAGTATAGGTACCATGCGGAGTCGTAACGCACAACGCACCGCACTCCTCCTCACCGCCTGCATCCTTCTGAGCTGTGGCTCACAGCGACAACGCTCCCTAGGGCAGTCACATGAGCAGTCGCAGCATCGTAGCGAGCGGGCGGTGAGCCGTGAGACGCAGCACCTCCGTGACACCACCCTGGAGGAGTGGGAGCTACTCCTCCTAGACACGATCACGTCACTAGAGAGGCAGCCGCTAGCGTCACAAGCTAGCGACTCGACAGCGATCGTCAGTCAGCAGCAGCCACCCCGCGTGCGCTACTTGCGTGCTCGGCGCTTAGCCGTCAAGGAGCAAGATAGCGTGGCGCAGCAACGGAATGTGCTCGAGAGCGACACGCAGCAGCTGAACCGTCAGCAGGAGACGAAGCTGACCGAGCGCCAGCCCACACGTCACCGCTCCTACTGGCTTGTAGGACTCCTTGTCGGCTTAGCTGCCGGCATCGTTGTCTCAGTCTTGCTAAGTAAGATACGTCTCGCTAAGCTCCTACGGAGCCTCGCGAGACGTAAGTTCGTGAAGTTATGAATGAAAAGATAGGTGACAAGAAGCTGTCACTCTTTCAAACAAGCAAGAGGAATGACTTTAACGCCGTCAGGTCTAGTATAAGCCATCTGTCCACCTGTCAAGATAATCAAGAGATCTGGCTCCCTCAGGGGGACTTGTACCTCTTGTTTGTTGTTTTCCTTGATGAGCCTATCTAATTCAAGCAGATGCTCGGCTCCCTCGTCTATCTCTCGACTTCCAAGCTTACACTCTATCAAGGCATATCTGCCATCTTGAAGATGAAGTACAATATCCGCCTCTAGCCCATAACGATCTCGATAGTATGAGACATGACTATTTAGATCCATCGTATATGCCCGCAAGTCACGGATACACATTTGCTCGAAGATGAAGCCAAATGTTTTTAGCTGGACAGACATCGCCTCTGGGGAAACGCCCAGTGATGCCACCGCAATAGATGGGTCACAAAAACTTCTTTTGGGAGTACTTCTGATAGCTGTTTTACTTCGTATCGCTGGACTCCACGCATCAATATTCTGAATAATAAAAAGACGCTCGAAAGCCCTTTCGTAATCAGTAAACGTATCCTTTGACAAGGCATATTCTCCTGCCCCTGAGACATCTGACAATAAGGTCTTCTTTTGCGCTATAGTAGAAATATTTCGCGCATAGGATTTCAACAAGGACTCAGCGATCTTGCTATCCCGCTGTTTCCCATCAATACGAGAAATATCTTCGTCACATAAAGATCGTACATAGTTTTTAGCAATCATCAGTTGCGCTTTCTCCGATCGAGCAAATAAAGATGCTGGCCACCCGCCACGAGATGCAGCGAATATCAGGCCTTCTATGGAGAGTATCGACCTCTTGCCATCGATATCATAGTCTGCGTCTTCAAAGAGCCTTTGCAAAGAAACTTCCCCTGTAGACTCTCTAGATTCCCATAAACTCATAGGTAGCATTCGCAACTTGGCTATTCTTCCAGTACCTGAGTGTAGTATTTCAGACTTATCTACAGTGTTAGAGCCGGTCAAGATAAACTGACCTGGGAGTCCCCTCTCATCAACTTGAGTACGTATAGCATCCCATAGGATAGGTACATCTTGCCACTCATCTATCAAGAGTGGAGACTCACCTCTAAGCAAGAGTGAGGGTTTAGATTGAGCTGTAGCGAGGTATTCAGCTCTCATATCTGTATCCTGCATCTTTATAATGCTTTTGGCGACTTGAGAAGCTGTCGTTGTTTTACCACACCACTTAGGCCCTTCGATCAGAACTGCTCCAAAAGCTTCAAGGAGCTCCCGAAGCACACGATCAGAGGTTCTTTTATAATACGATACCATATTCAAACGATCTACTGTCGCAAAGGTACTAAACAAGAAGCAAACAAACAACAAGATCGTCTTATTTGTGGCACTTTGATCGTCTTATTTGTGACACTTTGATCGTCTTATTTGTGGCGCTTCGATCGTCTTATTTGTGGCACTTTGATCGTCTTATTTGTGGTCGCTTGAAGTCAATCGTCAGCAAATATATAGTGCTGCGGTAAACCTAAGTAGCGCACGATCAGGTGCACCATGGCGGGCGTGTAGATACGACAGCCACGCTTGTAACCTATCTGCGTGAGCTTGTCGAGGAGTTCGCCATCACCGCGTATCAGACGTGTCAGATGACGCGTAGCGCTAGCGGGTAAAACATCGGGGAAGTAACGGATGGCGAGCTCCTGCACGCCATAGGCGCGTACCAAAAAGAGGTACGACTCATCTTGTGTCGGTTGTGACATAGTCTGTATAGTAGATCAAGTATAAAAGTTTTGTCGACAGAAGCGCGCTCATTTTTTTGACGCCTCGATCGTCACCACAAAGGTAACAAAATTAGAGAGGATCGATGACGGATACTGAGGACACGCCGAGACGACTCCCTGTAGGGACGCTCGGTCTGAGCGTCCGTCTCCGTTAAAAACACGACGCTGTAACGACTTGACACAACGGACGCACAGAGACGACTGCTGTAGGGACGCTCGGTCTGAGCGTCCGTCCCCGTTAAAAACACTACAATATCACGTTTTGACACAACGGACGCACCGGGACGACTTCTTGTAGGGACGCTCGGTCTGAGCGTCCGTCCCCGTTAAAAACACGACAATATCACGTCTTGCTGTACTACAACGGACGCACCGGGACGACTACTGTAGGGACGCTCGGAAGTATCGAGTCGGAGAGCGTCCGTCCACGTTAAAAACACAACAATATCACGTCTTGCTGTACTACAACGGACGCACAGACCGTGCGTCCCTACAAATTGACGTATCACTGTACTACAACGGACGCACAGACCGTGCGTCCCTACAGGGCGACGTGGGGGGTACGGAAACAGGGCGACGTGGGGGTGCAACGCCGTGGGAAACGACACGTCATTATGGCTCCTTGCTGTAATACTCATCGCTATCCCAGCGTGCCACATTGTTCTCGATGTAATTCGCTATATTGTTTCCTTCTCTCATGTTCCTAATGATACGGTCATAGTACCTTGACTGCCAGTCAAACACTATCTTACGCTTCCGTGCAAACATGGTGACCTCGCGCTTAATACCTCCTATAACAATTGCTAAAGTTTCTCGATCCGTCTTCTGGATAGCACATTCCGTCTCTTGATTGATCAACACGATAGCATGGACATGGTTCGGCATGACGACGAATAGCGGAACGGTAGCATAGGGGTAATGTTCGGAGACCCTTTCCCATTGTTGCTGGCAAAACTCCCCTATAGGACTGAGGTGCATGATACCATCTTGGACTTTGCCGAAGTAATGTTGCTTATCCTTAGTGCAGATAGTTATGAAGTAAACGCCTGCTTTGTAATCGTGAAAGAAGGCGCGGGGAGATTTTCGATCATTGTAACAAGGGGGACACATATAGGACGCATACTTGAGATACGACGCAAAAGTAGTAATAACTGAGATACTACACCACATCGAGTGACGACTTGACGTGTAACGATGATACGTGTATCCCGCTGTAGGGACGCACAGAGACGACTACTGTAGTTGTCGACAAAGCAAAACGACTCCCTGTAGGGACGCTCGGTCTGAGCGTCCGTCCCCGTTAAAAACACAACGATATCACGTCTTGCTGTACTACAACGGACGCACAGACCGTGCGTCCCTACAGGGAGTCGTTTTGTTTTGTCGACAACAGGATGACGTATCGGTTTGACGTAATGGACGCACTGGGACGACCCGATGTACTACAACGGACGCACTGGGAGGACCCGCTGTACTACAACGGACGCACAGACCGTGCGTCCACACACAGGGCGACGTAACGGACGCTGTAACGCTTGGACACGACGGACGCACAGACCGTGCGTCCCTACAGGGTGACGTAACGGACGCTGTAACCTTGAAGCAAGACAATACTCGAAGCAAGATACAATAAAGGAGTAGCGGGGCTATGTCCTTGCGACATAGCCCCGCTACTGATTAGTATAGCCAGTGATCTGGCGATGGATTCATCAGAGAGCTAGACGGGTGTCTAGCCCTCTGGTGAATTAACTTAGCGATTTACTTATTCCACTCTTTATCCGGGATGATGCGGATGGTGAGAGTCCTCTTGTACTGGTAGGTTGTACCGTAGTTGACGAGGAGCGTAGCATTGATGGTGGCTGTCTTCGTTACAGCACCGTGACCTGCAGGATTAGCCTCAAGGTTTCTCCAAGAGATCTTGGTTGAAGTACCTGCCCAGCCAGCTGGAGCGCTGACCGTCAAGAGACGCTTCTCGACAAAGTCATGATCCTTAGGAAGCACTACAGCAACCTTAAACTTGTCACCCTCGCCTAAGAAACCAAGTCTATTCTCCTCAGCTGTCTTTTTAGCGTTGTCTACAAGAAGCTTTGGATTAGCCTCATTAGAGAACATCTGAAGTACAGTACCAATCAAGAATGAGTGCTCATCCTTGTGATCACGGATCTCAATAGCTCCGTCCTTGGCTACTCGGATATTCTCGTCTTTGAGATTGTCACCTACGATCTTGTACAGAGCTGCATGTTGGAACTCGATGACAAACGTCGTGAGCTGACGGAAGTTATCTGGGCATTCAGCACTATAGAAACCGTATTCTACAGTTACTAGCTCAGTCTCCCTGAGCGTGTCAGTACGTGTGATCGTAAAGTCCTTGGCACCGTTCTCAACCATATATAGGGTCTTATCAGCGGCACCGCGTTCGACCTTCACTACTCGAGCTGCGAACTGAAGACCTGTGTAAGTCTTCTTAGCAGCCTTCTCAACATCAGACTGGAACTTAGCAAGATCTCTAAAGACTAGAGAAGACTTCAGCGTTGGTACATAACCGTCAGCCTTGCTACTTGGAAGACCCTTAGCATAAACCTTATTGCCCTCCCAGAGATTTGGCATCTTGTAGCTGTCAAACTTCTTAGCTGCAGCATCTACTGCTTCACGACTCTCATCGGTGATCTCAAACTTAAAGATTACCACAACATGTATTGGGTATGCCTTCTTGTAGTCGAAGCCGTGGTGAGGATGGTTCTGCTCGAAGTATACAGGTAGGTAGTAAGTACCAGCCTCCATACACTTGGAGTTAGCCTCACGCGTGATCGTGAACTTACCAGTGTTTCTCGTATACTCAACTGAGATGGCGTCATTCAACTTATCCAAAGTTATGTACTGCTCTGGCTTAATAGTTGAATCGCCAACCTTAGCAAGAGGTGCAATCGTCTTAGGAGCAACACCCGCGAACTTATAGCGAGGTAGGTTGTGGAACTGCTCTAGGTCAAGGTTAAAGTCATAGAGGTAGTTGATCTTAGCCCACTCAAGTGTAGTCGTGAACACGTCACCTGCACCTGTGATAACCTTAGATCTAAAGACAGGCGTGTAAGCGTCACCACCAGCAGAGGCTGCATCGGTGAACTTGCCACTCTTGCTCGTTATCCAGTACTTGTAGAATGCATCGTCTACCTGCTTGGTGTTCATCTCAAAGTTGATGTAAGCGAGAGCAACAAGCTTATCCTTCATGAAGAGGCGTACCTGTGCGATACCCTTCATACCCTCAGCGCCAGACTCGAATGCGCGACCCTGCTTATCCTGAGGAGTTACGACACCATCCTTAGTAATCTTGTAGTACTCCTTACCGTCGTTTTCGAGAGGCATTGAGTAGAACTCATAGCGTAGCTCGTGCTTCTTCTCATCTAGCATATTAGCTACAGTAGCACCTTGCATACCAGTATGTGCACTCAAAAGATCCTTCAGATTAGTAGTCTTTTTGACAGGGATCTCTATGATGCTCCTCATAGCTGCTGAGAATTGACGAGGTAGTAGCTCTGGATCGTCCTCACCATCACTGTTGTTGATGTAGAGGTATGGCTGCTTGAGACCACCATTGACCATATAGAGGACAGCCCAGTCAGAGCGGACAGCGACGTCGCTCTTAGTCGTAGTAACCTTAATCTGAGCAAGAGGTAGAGTCTCTGCTGGCGTGCCTGGCGTCATAGCCTTCTTACCAGCGAAGTAACCCTTGAGACCAACGGTTAGGACACCGTCCTTGACGTTGTTCTCCCACTTATTATCCTTAGGAGCGATGACTGTTGGCATGTTGCCCTTGTCATCAGTGATCTCGACCGTGCGAAGATTCTTAGCATCCTTGAACTCGAGCTCTACATTCTTGATGTACTGAGCACCGAAAGTAGAAGGATTCAGACGAACGGCAGCCTGAACATCCTCCTCAGACTCCATAACGTCCTTCCAGTACCAAGTTTTCTCGAGGAACTTATCTCCATTGTCACTCTTAGTAGCTGGTGTCTTAGCATCAACCTCCTTGAAAGAGTTAGAAGTAAGCGGGAACTCGATAGCAGGGAAGCCCTGGTATACCTTCTCTGGTACAAGAACCATAGAGGTCAGACGAGCGCTCTCAAGCATGAACGTGATAGGATTGCCGTTATTAAGAGCCTTGCCATCCTCACCAAAGAATGTTAGGTATACAAACCCACCATCCTCATCGATCATACAGTTTACAGAGCCGTTCTTAGGCTGAGCTGAGATGTTTGTGTCCTTGCCATCGATATACCAGTTACCATTATCACCGATAGTGATCTTAGGACTGTCACCCTTAGGACCTTGAGGACCTTGAGGACCAGTTTCGCCCTTGTCGCCCTTGTCGCCCTTAGCTCCAGCAGCGCCGGTATCACCCTTGTCGCCCTTGTCGCCCTTGTCGCCCTTCTGGCCCTTGGCAGATACACCAGTAGACTTACCATTGATGCACCACTCGCCCTTATCGTTGATTGTTAGCTTGATGAGGTCACCTGCATCAACTTCCTTTTGAGTTCCATCCGTAAAGACGATAACAAGCTTACCATCCTTAGAGAGGACCTCCTTGACGACCTTGCCCTGTAGGGCTTGAAGTTCGCTCTGCAGTTTATCCATCCGCTCCTGGAGCGAACAGATGTCGTCTTCATACGACCGACAACCTGTGAAGATGGACATCGACAGCGCTAATGCCATCGAAGCCATAACTAGCCACAGCTTGTTGAAAACCAGACTGTTTCGTTTCATTGTTTGTTTGTTTAAAATTAGTGATTGTATTATCTGTTGATTTAGTTCTTACCTAAATGGGAGTGAACAACAGCAACTCAGGAGCATTCCTAGATGATGTTCTCGATGCAAAGGTATACTTTTTTTTTCAAGCGAACAAACTATCTAGCAATTTTTCGTCTTCACGACACTCACTATCGGGAGCTGCGCCACGAGGCAAAAAGCCTCGGACGCAATCTCCTATAGTGTTTAATACGATTGTATTGTAACGCGTAGCAAATACGAATATCGTACTGGAGTTGCCTTATGCTGTATCAATACTCCTTACTTGATATTGATGATAGCAACACGGTTCCACTCGTTTGTAGCGAATGGCTGTACAGTGTCACCCTTGAAGTCAATGACGATGTTGTCAGGGTTGACTCCGTAGTTGTCTATGAGAGCCTTCTTGACAGCCTCAGCACGACGCTGAGAGAGAGACATATTGATATTAGCATTGCCAGTCTGCTCATCAGCATAACCGACGATGTAGATCTTACCACCGTTTGCCTTTGCAGCCTCAGCAGAGTTGTAGACATTGATCATCTGATTCTTGTCGATCTTAGCGCTACCGATACGGAAGGCTACGACATTCTCTATAACTGTCGTGGTAGCAGGAGCTACAGCCTCTGGACACTCAGGACAAGAAACAGGACGCTTGCTGAGCTCAGCATTCTCAGCACGTAGTGCACTGATCTGACCATTGAGATCATTAACTAGATCGTAGTCCATAGGAGTAATAGGCTGGAATGCTACACGACCGAGCTTGAAGGTTAGACCTGCTGATACAAGAGCCGTAGCATCTGCTGGCTGATGAATGGTCTGAGTACCCTGGAAGTTGGTCTTAGAGAGCATCATCTGACCCTCGAGGTTAAGGTCGACACGCTTGCCCAGACGGAACTTGAGTGCGAGACCACCGTTGAGGAGACCACTGTAGTCATTCTCCTCACCGATCTTATTGCCGCTCTTATCCTCAGCTGAGTAGAACTTCATCTGTCCACCTAGACCTACGAAGGGGATGAGGTGGAAGACGCGGTTCTCTCTGTATGGAGCGAAGTAGTTGACTAGGTCAAACATGAACTCTAGTGAAGCAGCGCCAAAGACGTTCTGATAGCGAACGATCTCTTTAGCTGGCTGATCAAAGCTATAGATGTTCCATGCGTAGCCACGTAGGCGAGTAGCAAAGTATGGTGAGTGCCAACGTCCGAAAGAGAGACTGGCGATGGGTGAGATGCGGTCTGCAAACTCAGCCTCCCCATTAGCCTTATTGCCAAATGGTAGCATAGCGGCACCTCCGTGTAGCTCAATGAACCAATGAGCGGCAGGGTCTTGCTCGAACTCCGTCTTGTATGCGGGGCGGTTGTCGACCTCAGGAGCCTCCTGAGCCTGAGCCACGAAAGCTGTCAGGGCGACAACGAGTGATAGCATAAATACTTTTGCTTTCATATTTCTAGTGTGTTTAATTCGTAGATTGATGATTTGAGTGAGCTATAGACTTACTTAGAGCGTATGATGACGACGCGGTTCCAAGCCTTTGTGTCAAATAGCTTGTCTGTAGCACCCTCCCACTGCGTAGTGATCATGTCTGCAGAAACGCCGAAGTCGTTGACAAGGGCATTTGTGACAGCCTTAGCACGGCGCTCTGAGAGACCTAGGTTATAGTTGGCATCACCAGTCGTGTCGGTGTAGCCGATGACTAGGATAGGCGTGTTGTGCTCCTTGACATACTCGCTGACATTGTAGAGTGTAATCATCTGGTTCTTGTCGATGCGAGAGCTATCGAACTTGAAGAGAATCGTCTTGTCAGACATAACCTCTGTCGTAGTAGGCTGTACGACCTCTGGGCACTCAGGGCAAGCAACAGGACGCTTGCTGAGCTCAGCATTCTCAGCACGTAGTGAGCTGATCTGACCATTGAGATCGTTGATTAGATCGTAGTCCATAGGAACAACCTCTGTCCACTCGACACCACCCATACGGAAGTTAAATCCTGCAGTGAGGGCTCCGTAGAGGCCATTGTATGCGTTAGGATTCCACGCGATAGAGCGTGGGCATCTATTCATGGTGAAGTTGAAGTTGTTGTAGATAGCCTTACCCTCGATAACAAGATCTGCACGACGACCTAGACGGAACTGGAGCTGTAGACCAGCGTCGATAGCTGCAGTATGATGCAGATCCTCAAAAGCCTTGTTGAACTTCATGTTGTAGCCCACACCTGCGAATGGGATGATGTGGAAGACACGCTTAGCGTTGTAACGGCTGAAATGATTGATCATGTCAAACATGAAGTCGTAGTGAGCACCTACGAAGCTAGTCTCGTAGTTCATCACATCGTTGCCTACCTTATAATAGGTGTGTGCCTGCGCTCCAACTAGATTGAGTCGCGTAGCGAAGGAAGGTGTGTGATACTTACCCAAAGAGAGTGAGTAAGACATCTGAAGACGATCCGCAAAGGGCTTTTCTTCATTACCTTCTAGAAACTGAGCTCCCACACCGCCTTGCAGCGTAAGGAACCAATGATCTGCTGCCGTGCCTCGCTCAAAGGTTGTCTTGTAGACAGGCTTTGTGCCAGCTTGAGGTGCTACAGTCTCCTGAGCACTCAGCGTTAGAGTCGTTACTCCCAACAAGAGGGAGATCAGAAAGAGCTTTACTTTCATAATTATACTTTGTCTTGTTACTGGTTTGTTTCTGATTAGTTTAGTGCGTCTTAGTGCCTCCTTCGCACCCGGAGGTTGGTATTCCAAGACACGTAATACACTGCAAAAGTAGTATTATTTATTGACTTAACCAAATAGGAGGCGGTGTAAGAGAAAAAAAACGGTCCTCTTAAAGTAGGGACGCACGGTCTATGCATCCGTCGTATCAAAAGTTACAGCGTCGTGGTTTTAACGGGGACGGACGCTCAGACCGAGCGTCCCTACAGTAGTCGTCCCGTTACGTCCGTCGTAGTACACCGAACCGATACGTCATCCGTCGTTGACAAAACAAAACGAATCCTGTAGGGACGCACGGTCTGTGCGTCCGTTGTGTCAAACCGTGATAGCGTTAAGTTATTCCCCATTTCGGCTGATTCGGGGACGGACGCTCAGACCGAGCGTCCCTACAGCGGGTCGTCCCGCTGCGTCCGTTACGTCAAACCGAGATGTCATCCGTCTTCGACAAAACAAAACGTCGCCCTGCTTCCTAGAAAGAAACGATCACATAGTAAACAGATCCAAGTAAATTGCCCCTAGGACTTCTAGAGCCACTCGGCTCCTAACCCTCTTAGGGCTGACGCATTATAACCAACCATCTATAAGCTGTGCATAGCGATAACTAGGAAATACGCAGTTAGAGACTGTTGACTTTTGCAACAGTCTCAGTTAGATTATCACTACACAGTGGCTACAGATCCTCTCTGGTTACACCTTCCTCCCGAAGAATTGGATTTCTCCCGAAGAATTTCCCCAATAGCTCCCGAGGAAATCAAAAATGCCCACGGAGGAAAGAGAAAATTCTTCGGAAGAATCAAATGAAACTTCGGAGGAATCAAATCATAAGTCCGAAGAATTTGCCATTTCCTCGGGAGCAAATCAAAAATATCCACCGAGCTATTTGGGAATTCCCAGGGAGGAACTGGAACAAGCTCACTTTTATAATGCGTCAGTCCTGACTCTAACCTCTAATTTCTAACCTCTAAAATACGTACCTTTGTGAGCCAAGCAGTAGCATATGAATCCATGTCTCCCACATACCTCCTTATAGATCAGGGCAACAGTCGCCTCAAGATCGCTCTGGCGACCGACGAGCGGCTTTACCCGACGAGACTCTACCCTGAGCCACCCACGAGTGACCAGCTACTGGAGCTGATACACGCCTACGAGCTCCCAGCAGAGCCGCTCCACGCCATCTACAGCTCTGTAGGAGAGCGAGAGGCTCCTTGGCTCGCCCCCATCAAGAGCATTTGTCAGCTTTTCGTCACGCTCGATGCCGAGACGACTCTACCTCTATCTGAGATACAATACGACAGACAATGTCTAGGTGTAGATCGCATAGCGAGTGTCGTCGGTGTAGCGCAACTCACCTCGGCGCCCTCTCTAATCATCGATATAGGCACCGCAATCACCTACGATTTACTCCTCCCCGAGAGACGCTACATAGGTGGCAACATATCTCCTGGGCCTGAGCTACGGCTACAAGCACTACACGACTACACAGCTCGGCTGCCTCGTGTACCATGGTCAGGCATCCAGTCTCATCTAGATCTATGGAACCAAGAGCTAGGCGAGCAGACGAATCAAGCGATATGGCTCGGTGTGGCACGAAGCATCGTGCACGAGATAGACTCCTATGTAGAAGGCCTGCGCAAGCGCTACCCTAGCCTAGAGGTGTGGATCACGGGAGGATATGCATCGGATTTTGTCAAGTGGCTAAAATATCCGACCTTTGTGGAGTCAAACCTTGTCGAGCGAGGGCTACGTGATATACTACAATATCAAGCAGCGCGTTCTTGTGACAGTTAGCTATCTGTAACTTGCAATGGTTACAGCTACCACTCCTTATTATATAATACAGCATATATGTCTCGATACATAGCACGCCCCACTACCATACTGACGCTCCTAGCGACTCTCTTCTTGATCCCGATCGCAGCTTCTGCTCAGAGTAATAATACTGAGTCTCCATACAGTCGCTTCGGCTTGGGTAGACTGGACAAGCAGACGTCCCACGCTCTCAGAGGAATGGGTGGACTGACCTCCGCTATACGAGACAATATGATCATCAATCCTGCCAACCCTGCCTCCTACACGGCAGTCGACTCGATGACTTTTCTCTTTGACTTCGGACTATCGATGGGTATGAATATGCTCACCGAGTCGGGAAAGAGGGACGCACGTATGGTGGGCAACTTTGACTACGCTACGGCTCTGATACCGCTCGGCAAGCACTTTGCCGCTAGCGCAGGTCTTGTCCCCTACTCGACCGTCGGTTATCGATACGGCACACGAGTCCCTGTACCCGGTGTCAAGGATCACTACTCAGCTTATGCTTACAAGGGGCAGGGAAATCTACAAGAGGTCTATCTAGGCTTCGCATGGAAAGTCCTCCCCTACTGGTCGCTCGGAGTCAACGCTTCTTACCTCTTTGGCAATCTACAGCATGAGCGCCGCATCACATACGATATTAAGGAGAGTCAAAATCCGACCTTCCTAGATCACCTCCGTATCCGGTCAGTAGGTGTGCGTATTGGTTCGCAAGGCATCATCCCCATTTCTGCCGATGGGCACCAAATTACTATAGGCTTCACTTACGAACCCAAACTACCTATGTGGAGCCGACAACTACGGCTCCAGACGGAGACTATAACAGGACAAGGAGCTCAGATACTTCATGCCGACACGATCTCTAGTAAGTCGCTCTTTGCCCGTCCACACGTAGCCAGTGCTGGTATAGCATATCAGATAGAGAATAAACTTATCGCTGGCGCAGATGTCAAATATAGCAGATGGAGTGAAGCACTCTCAGACACAGAGAAGTCAGGCTACCAGGGGGTAGACCAGTGGCAAGTAGCTCTAGGCATGTCGTGGGTACCTAACGACCGTTCCTCACAATACGGACAGCGCATAGCTTACCGCGCAGGCCTGCAAGGTGAGAATGCATACCTACGTATCCCTAACAGTCTAGGAGGCTACAACTCTTACTACCAAATAGGAGCTAATCTGGGACTGGGACTACCACTCGTAGACAAGCGGTCACATGTGGACGTAACTCTCGGATACTCTTACCTACGACCCTCTAGTCGTACGGGACTTGCGGAGCACTATTTGACGCTGGGTGTAGCACTACGCTTTAACGAGGCGTGGTTCAAGCCTATCAAACTCGATTAAAAAGAACATTTTGCACATACAGACAATGATGAAACTGAAGAATCTATTAACCCCAATACTAGCCCTACTAGCAACATCGTTGACACTCGGGGCTCAGACTGGCGTGGAGACGGGAACTCCTTTTGGCTCTGGGGACGACAGCATTCAATGTCGACAGAACATTAGCCTCTTCACCTCTTATGTCAAGGGAAACAACTTTAAGGAAGCCTATCCATTTTGGCTTGAAGCTCTAGAGAAGTGCCCTGGATCAACGAAAAACATCTACCTCTACGGAGTGCAGATCATGAACTGGAAGATCGAAACGGCTAAAGATGACGCTGCACGTCAAGATGCTATCGAAAAGCTCCTCAAGCTGTACGATATGCGTATCAAGTACTTTGGCGACGATCCTAAATATGGTAAGGACTATATAACCACCGCCAAGATCAACGACTACCTACGCCTCTATGGAGATAAGGCTAGCTATGACAAAATCTATGACTGGGCGAAGCCTATAGTTGAGGATATGGGCGAGGAGACTGAGAGCCAGCTGGTGTACTTCTTTGTCTTCGCCTCTATGAATAAAGCGATCGGCAATCCAGACTGGCATGAGCACTATGTCGATGACTACATGACGGGTAATGGCATCCTACAGAATGATGTCGATGCGCTCTCTGAAGCTGGCGACACGGTCAAGCTACAAAACATACAGGCTCTCAAGGGTCAGCTCGATGAACTATTCGCCACAAGCGGTCTTGCTGACTGCGATATGCTGATCAAGATCTATGGTGATGGCCTTGAAAAGAACAAGGAGAATGTCAAGTACCTTCAGGCGATGCTGGACATGTTCCGCTACGCTAAGTGTGAGAACAGTCCTCTATACGCTACCGCAAGCCGCTACCTATACAACATCAAACCAACGGCGGTCGCTGCTATGGGACTAGCTTCTGACTGCATCAATAAGGGGCAAATGAGCCAAGCTAAGCAGTACCTCAACGATGCAGTCTCGCTCACATCGGACAAGCGCCTCCAAGCTACAGCTTACTACACACTCGGTGTTATCGATATGAAGGCGCGCAGCTACGCATCAGCACGTCAATACTGCAACAAGGCTATGGCTGCCAACCCCTCTTTTGGAGCTCCGCTCATCTTGATCGCACAGATGTACGCAGCTTCTGCTAAGAGCATCTTCCCAGACGACCCCGTCAAGCAGCGTCTCGTATATGGACTTGCTATCGACAAGCTACAAAAAGCTCGCAGCATAGACAGTAGTGTCTCTGGTGAGGCTGGCAGGCTGATAGGTCAATACTCGGGTTATCTGCCCTCTCAGCAGGATATCTTCTTCCATCCTGACCTCAACTCAGGAGACTCCTTCTACGTGGGAGGTTGGATCGGAGAGTCTACACGCATTCGCTAAGATCTCACCTGACAGATTTAATGGATCTACCTAAGTAGACTTCACGAATACACCTAGGTCAGCCAGCTAGTGCGACGCCAAGCGTTCGCCAAGCTGGCTGATCTGCTAGCTTTTCTACTCTTAAGATGACAAGACACGAGTGCCAGAGCCGACAGATGCTCTTATTCTGCTTCAGCTTGCTCGCTGCGGCTCTGCTCGCTGTGACTAGTTGTCAGCGCAAGGATCCACCACCACTATCTGATGTAGGGCTAGACCCTGAGACTGCCTACTCGATGTACACCCGAGATGTGCGAGCACTCGTTGCCGACTCAGGCATCACACAGTATAGGCTGATCACGCCTGAGTGGTATGTGTACAGCAAAAACGACAAAGTGGGCAGAGAGGCTCACTGGTACTTCCCTCATGGGCTCTACACGGAGCAGTTTGACGAACAGGACAGCACAACCGTCTTTGTAGAGGCTGACTCAGCTTTTTACTGGACAGATCGTAAGCTATGGGAGCTACACGGGGATGTCAATGTACGCAACCGCGTTGGCTCACGCTTTTTCTCCCACCTCCTCTACTGGGATCAAGAGGAGAAGCGCATCTATAGCCCAGACAGTGTATGGATAGAGACCCCAGAGCGAAGCATTAAGGGGCGCAACTTCGAGAGTGACGAGCAGTTCACCCGATACACCTTCCACGGGAGCAGTGGTCAGACGCTCGTGAAGGACGAGCCTGGACTGGACGAGTAGGAAGTCGCAATCAGGATATTTCTACTATCTTTGCAAACGTATGAAGCACCTACTACATGGCTGACACGATTTGGCTACTGATCTACATAATCCTTCTCTTACTCCTCTCGGGATTCTTCTCAGGGACTGAGATTGCTTACCTCTCGGCAGATCGTCTGCGTCTCAAGCTCGACTCTAAGCGAGGAGGCATCATCGGGCGTACGCTCTCGATGCTCTATCGTCGTCCAGACCGCTTCATCACGACGCTACTCGTAGGTAATAACATCGTACTGGTCATCTACGGTATGGTCATGACGAGACTCTTTGCACCTCTACTGACGCCCATCAGTAGCAATGCAGTCTTCCAGATCACGGTCAATTCGCTGGTCTCTACCTTTATCATAGTCATCTTTGGAGAGTATCTGCCTAAAGCTCGAAATCGGATGAACCCCAATCAGCAGATGTATCGTAAAGCGCTGCCTTCGGGGTTCTTTCACATACTCCTCTACCCGATCACGCTCTTCTCCACAGGACTCTCTAAGCTCTTTATGCTGCTACTTCCCAAAGATGCTATGCCAGCCTCTGAGGAGCACCCTAAGCTTACAACTCTAGACCTAGACAACTACCTCAATATGAGTCAAAGTGGAGAGGGCTCTAGCGATCTCGACACTGAGGTCAAGATCATTCAAAACGCTATCGACTTCTCCACTACACAGGTAAGAGACTGCATGATCCCCCGCAACGAGATCGTCTCTTGTGAGATCGGGACCGATGCTGAGACGCTCACCTCTCTCTTTATCTCTACTGGACTGACGAAGATTATCGTCTACAGAGAAAACATTGATAATGTACTAGGCTACATTCACTCCGCGGAGATGTTCAAGGGTCCTGATTGGCAGGGTCGCATACGCACTGCTGTCTTTGTCCCAGAGAGTATGAATGGACAGAAGCTCATGGGGATCCTCATGCAGCGCAAGAAGTCCATCGCTATCGTCATCGACGAGCTGGGCGGCACCTCTGGACTAATCACCCTCGAGGATCTCGTCGAGGAGATCTTTGGAGACATCGAGGACGAGCATGACCAAAACAAAATCGTATCTAAGCACAATGCCGACGGATCCTACACTTTCAGCGGACGACTAGAGATAGACGATGCCAACGAGCAGTGGGAGCTCGCACTCCCCACTAGCGACGAGTATATCACCATCGCTGGACTCATCATCAACCATCTCGAGCGCATTCCTGTGCCAGGTGAGCAGATTCTCATTGGCAAGCTTCACTTTGATATTATCAAGTCGACCGACACTCGTATAGAACTTGTGAAGATGTGGAAAGACCTCTGATAACTGAATTTTAACTACCTTTGCCACCTAGATAGCTTTCACGCCCTATTCTACCCAACAGAGAATAGCCGAAAGCATTACTCCTAGAGAAGAAAAAACAGATAGTACTATATAATGGCTACGCTACAGAAAATTAGAAATCGTGCCGGCCTGCTCATCATCGTAGTGGGTGTCGCACTCTTAGCATTTATCATCGGTGATGGTCTACGTTCTGGCTCATCACTGCTTCAGGACAACAAGATGGTTGCTCTCAAAATTGACGGCAAAAAGGTCAAGTACGACGAGTACCAGCAGCTTCTCACCCAGCGCACAGAGCCGTACGAGCGTCAGCGCCAAGGCAAGCTGACGGATCAAGATCGTGTACAGATCAGCAACCAGCTAGCACAGGAGCTCATAGCCGACTACGTCCTAGAGCAGGAGGCTAAAGCGCTCGGACTACGTGTCACCCCTGCAGAGGTCTCTGCGCTCATCTTTGGTGAGGGGCTACCTACGTCACAGTGGGCGGCACAGTTCTTCTCACAGTTTGGAGTAGACATGAACGATCCAGAGCAGATCCGCAATATCATGAGCGAGCTGGATATGAACAAGATAAAGAGCCTCCCAGCTGAGCAGCAAAGCATGATGATCTCTGTACGCAATCAGTGGCTAGAGACTGAGAAGCAGATCCGTACACAGCGCCTCTCTGAGAAGGTTAACGCACTGCTCACCCGCAGCTACGCTATCAACTCTCTCGACGAGAAGTACACCACAGGGTTAGGCACCCGCACCGTTGCTGTCGTACGCACTCCTAGCACCATCCTGCCAAATGATCAGGTCACAGTAACAGACCAGCAGGTGCAGGCTTACTACGATAGCCACAAGCAGCAATTTGCATTCCCCTTTGAGCAAGCGAAGGTCAATTACTACAGCACTCTAGTGCGTCCTAGCGAGGCTGACTATGCAGCTGCAAAGGCTGAAGTAGACACCGCACGTGTCCAGCTATTAGCTACGACAACTCCTGCTAAGGTGGTCCGCAACTACGACAATGGCAATGCTTACGAGACCTACTTCACAGACAAGGAGCTAGAGCAGTATCTCTCTACCATCCCCAACGCCATGACTATGCTTCGCGAGGGTGCGATAGGTAGCGTCAACGAGCCTGTCATTGTCAATGACAGCTACACACTTATCAAGCTCCTCGATCGCAAGCAAGCTCCCGAGGAGGTAAAGGTCAATCTGATCCCGCTTGATACAATCAATGCGCTAAAGGCTGATAGCCTGATAGCAGCCATCCAGAGTGGATCTGCCACACTTGCTCAGATCGTAGCAACCTACGCTATGGATGATCAGACTAAGGCAAATGGTGGCTATCTCATCAATCAGGATAACTATACAGGTATGCCCGACAGCACCTTTACCGAGGCAGAGCTCTTCGGCATGGGGCTAGACACACTGACCAAGACTCCTATCAATCAATTTGTCAAGATGGAGAGACCTGGAGCTACACTTCTCGTCCGCAGAACAGCTCCATCAGCGTCTGTCAATCACTATAAGATCGCGCAGCTCACAGTACCCATCAACTTCTCCGAGGAGACCTTCCGCACGGCGCAAGCTAAGATCAACGAGATCTTTACGAGTGACAAGAGCTTCGACAAGATGATGGAAGACGCTCAAGCAGCTGGTCTATCAGTCGTCCGTGGCGAGTATGTCAACAGCTCCTCAGCAGCTCTCGCATCGATCCCGAACTCTCGTGAGATCATCAGCTGGGCTCTACGCTCTAAAGCAGGGACAGTATCAGACAAGCTCTTCCGCTGTGGCGAGAACGACTACCTAGTCGTAGCAGAAGTTGAGACAAAGTACCCCGCGGGCTTCCAGCCCTTCGAGCAGGTTGCCGATCAAGTACGAGACATCGTCTTGATGGAGCAGCGTGGCGACCAGCTTGCCTCCAACCTAGCAAGCAAAAAGCTGAACAGCCTCGACAGCTACGCTACAGAGATGCAGTCGAGCGTAGACACGCTCTACAACATCAGCTACGTCACCTCTCCCAACACGCCATCCGCACTCGTTGGTAAGGCTATGACGACGGCTGTCGGTCAGCTCTCTGCTCCATTCCGTGCAGGTACAGAGGTGGTTGTCCTCCAGCCTATCTCAGAGAACGTTGACGCATCTGTCACGAAGCCCTCTCCTGCAGCTACAGCTCAGAGACGTCGCTCCTATGGACAGCAGATGGCATACAGAGCTATGCAAGAGCTCGTCATGAAGACTCCTGTCGAGGACACACGTTACCGCTTCTGGTAAAATTCCCGACAGATAAGCGTTTCTAATTGCGCTTCCACAATTTATAGAAGACGCACACCGGCAGACGAGCGGGTGTGCGTCTTCTCATATCATTTGAGATGTAACGCTTATTTCTAGACACTCCCAATGCAACATTTCGCCACTTCAATCGTCTAATGGATATAACTCCTCTCTGGCGCAAACGACAATAAGCTTCGCTCCCGAGGACTATCCGATCAATTTATTAGCAAGAAGTATAACCTCAATACTATGAACAAATACCTCAAATACGCACTCCTGACGCTAGGCATAGCCCTCGTCAGTGGTTTCGTCTCGTGGGGGGTAGTACGTGCCACCCTCAGGAACGCGACATCAACAGAAAGCTCTTCCTACTCCACTCTACGACAGGGTGGCTACCCGAGTTCAGAAAACGACTACGGGTTTCTACAGTCCGACTACGAGCTCACCTCTAGTCGTACCGTAGGCAATGCCCCAGACCTCTCTCCAGCGGCTGAACTAGCGGTACAAGCAGTCGTACATATTAAAGTAGAGGGCGAGCAGACCATCGATTATATAGATCCCTTTGAATTCTTCTTTGGTGGGGGACGAGGCTTCGACCGGCCGCAGTCACGCACCGTTACCAGTTTCGGATCTGGTGTCATCATCAGCACCGATGGCTACATTATCACGAACAACCACGTAGTCGAAGGGGCTAAGAGCATCTCCGTCTCCCTCAACGATGGTCGCTCCTTTGATGCTAAGTTCATCGGATCCGACCCAACCGTAGACATCGCGCTGCTTAAGGTCGATGCTAAGGATCTGCCCACCATTCCCTTTGGCGATAGTGACAAGATCCAGCTTGGCGAGTGGGTACTTGCTGTGGGCAACCCCTTCAATCTGACAGGCACCGTCACCGCTGGTATCATCAGCGCCAAGGCTCGTAGCACCGCTGTCGAGGGGCCTCAGGGCACGGCACAGATAGCGCGCTACATACAGACAGACGCTGCCGTGAATCGCGGTAATAGTGGTGGTGCTCTTGTAGATGCTCAGGGACGACTCATCGGTATCAACACCATGATCTTCTCCGAGACAGGCAACTACTCAGGCTATTCCTTTGCTGTCCCCATCAATACCGCAGCCAAAATCGTCAGCGACCTCAAGAAGTACGGCTCCGTACAGCGCGCTGTCCTTGGCATCATCGGAGGTACGGTCAATGAGGATGTCAAAAAGGAGAAGAACCTCAAGGTCTCTCAGGGTGTCTACGTCAACGAATTTTCAGAGGTCAGCGCAGCTTACGCTGCTGGCATCGAGGCAGGAGACGTCATCGTAGCCATCGATGGCAACAAGATCACCGAGATGGGCGAGCTACAGGAGCGTATCGGTCGTTGCCGTCCTGGAGACACCATCGTCGTTACCGTAGACCGCAAGGGTGCTAAGCGAGACTTCAAGGTTAAGCTCAAAAACGATGAGGGTAGCACAGAGATCGTCAAGAGAGACAGCAGTAGCCTCCTCGGCGCCTCTCTGCGAGAGATCTCGGGCGACCAGTTACGCAAGCAAGGCATCAGCTACGGACTCGAGGTTGTCAAGGTCGGCAAAGGCAAGTTCCAAGAGGCTGGCGTCAAGGAGGGCTTTATCATTCTCTCGATCAATAATAAGGCTGTACGCAGTGTTTCTGCAGCACGCAAGCTAGTTGATGCAGCTCAGAAGACACGCTTTGGAGACAAGGCGATACTAGTCAAGGGCTTCTACCCTGGAGGCTCGATGAAGTACTACGCTATCGATCTGAGCTAGTACACACAGACAGAAATCTAATAACTGTTCAGAGTGGTCCGACAAACTTCAGTTTTGTCGGATCACTCTGATTTCATTTCAATACACCTTTGCCGTGAAGCTTGGGTTAGCAGCTCCAAGCGCCCCCATATTACTTTTGGTGAAAAAGTCGTACCTTCGTGACGGCACCAAGGCTAATTCGCATCACATGGATCTAGACAAGAACAACATAGAGCAAGAACAAGAGATAGACGCAACGTCCGCAGAGAGGGAAACCGCCTCGCCTACAGCCTCTGAAGAGGTGGACGAGAGCTATGTGGCTCCCGAAGAGGTGGAGGGCGACGGACGCCTGCACACCCTCGGCGGGATGTACCGTCACTGGTTCCTCGACTACGCATCGTACGTAATCCTAGAGCGTGCGGTGCCTCACATTGAGGACGGACTCAAGCCGGTGCAGCGACGTGTACTCTACACGATGCATCTGATGGAAAACGGGACCCTCCACAAGGTTGCCAAGATCGTGGGCGCTACGATGGCTTACCACCCACACGGTGATGCCTCGATCAATGATGCCTTGGTGCAGCTCGGACAGAAAAGCTATCTCATCGACACGCAGGGTAACTGGGGTAACATACTCACAGGTGACGAGGCTGCCGCAGGACGATACATCGAGGCTAAGCTCTCCAACTTTGCCCTCGAGATACTCTTTGGTGACAAGATCACTCCCTGGATGAAGAGCTACGACGGCAAGTCGCGTGAGCCTGTCTACCTACCCGCTCGCTTTCCTCTACTACTAGCGCAAGGTGCGGAGGGGATCGCCGTAGGTCTCTCCTGCAAGATCCTCCCGCACAACCCCAAGGAGCTGATCGAAGCTGCCTGCGCATACCTTCGTGGGGAGCCCTTTACCCTCTACCCAGACTTCCCCACGGGAGGTATCATCGACGTGGATCGCTACAACGACGGTAAGCGTGGCGGGCAGGTCAAGAGCCGTGCACGCATCGAGCGTATCGAGGATCGTGTGCTGAGTGTGCGTGATCTGCCTTTTGGCAAGACCACCTCAACGCTCATTGACTCGATCCTAAAGGCCAACGATAAGGGGCTGATCAAGATCAAGCGCATAGACGATATGACCGCCGAGACGGCCGACATACGCATCTACCTACCCGTAGGGGTCTCGGCCGATAAGACGATAGACGGACTCTACGCCTTCACCGATTGCGAGGTCTCTATCTCGCCCAATGCGTGCGTCATCGAGGACGACAAGCCTCGCTTCCTCGGCGTGAGCGACCTGCTCCGCCACTCGGTGGAGCATACGCGTGGATTGCTACAAGAGGATCTACGTCTACAGCTACACGACCGTCAGGAGGAGTATATGGGAGCTTCGCTGGAGCGGATCTTCATAGAGCACCGTATCTACAAGTTGCCAGCCTTTGAGGAAGCACCTGATCAGCAAACAGCTCTGGATGTGATCCGCAAGGCACTGGCCCCCATCGTGGGAGACTCTTTGCTAAGACCCATTACGGACGATGACTTAGCACGTCTCCTAGAGATCAAGATGGCAAGGATACTGAAGTTTAACCTAGAGAAAAACGAGCAGCTCATCCTACGCCTTACCGAGGAGATGGCACAGATACAGCACCATCTAGACCATATCACCGACTACACGATACACTACTACCGTTCGCTCCTAGAGGAGTATGGCTCAGGCTGGGAGCGACGCACTCAGATCGGACACTTTGGCTCGATCGAAGCAACGAAGGTGGTCGAGGAGAATCTCAAGCTCTACATAGATCGCAAGATGGGCTTCGCCGGGACGGGCATCAAGGGCGGAGAGTATGTGTGCGACTGTAGCGAGATCGATGATATGATCGTCTTCTTCCGTGATGGGACCTATCTGATTACCAAGATCGAGGAGAAGAAGTTCCTCGGCAAGGAGCGTGTCCTGCACATCAATAAGTATGTGCGCGGCGACAAGCGCACGATCTACAATGCGATCTATCTGGATGGCAAGACGAAGACCTCGTTTATCAAGCGCTTTCACGTGTCGGCCAGTGTACGTGACCGTGAGTACGACTTGACTATGGGGACACCAGGTAGCAAGGTGCTCTACTTCTCTGCCAACCCCAACGGAGAGGCGGAGAGTGTGACGGTCAAGCTGCTACGTGGTGGTACTTCGCGACGCATCCTATTCTTTGACAAGGACTTTGCAGACATTACTATCAAAGGGCGTACCGCTAAGGGCAACATCGTGACCCGAGCTCCAATCGAACGTATCTCGCTCAAAGAGCAGGGAGGCTCAACGCTCGGAGGACGCAAGGTGTGGTTTGACCCAGATGTGAACCGCATTAACTACAATGATCAGGGGGACTACCTAGGCGAGTTTGAGGCGAGCGACCGCATCCTCGTCATTCTGCCTTCGGAGCAAGTCTATACGACCGACTTTGGCGAGAGCAACCACTTCTCTGAGTCGCCCAAGATCATTGAGAAGTATGACCCTGACAAAGTCTGGAGCGTCATCTACACCACGCCTGAGGGAGTTACCTACATCAAGCGTGTCTGCCTACCCGATAGGAAGAAGCCACAAGCTATCGTAGATCCTGATGAACAACTACTGGCACTCACCGATGAGCCCGAGGCACAATTTACACTGATCACGCAGCCGCAAGGACGCAAGAAGGCTACAACGATCGAGATCGCAGTGACTGAGTATGAACCACTCAAGAAGCTCTCCGCACGAGGCAAGCGACTTACCGCACTACCTATTGCAAGCTTTGAAAAAGTGGAGTCTGTAACTGAAGAAACAGAAGAAGAGGAGCCAACTGAAGAATAAGCTAAGCATCACTAGCTATGACACAAAGATTACGACAGATCCTTCTAGCGCTTTGCTTGGGGCTATCACTGCTAGGCTCTAGCGCCTCACTCTCCGCACAAGAGGCAGATACGACTGCCTCTGCGCCTCACCGACTACTCTACCTATCTCACGACTTTCGCTTCGGGTGGAACAAGTTATACAATGAGTACCTCTCACCACTCTACTACCGTGGGCAATCGCTGAGCTACCGACTCTCCTCGGAGGCTCCACTCACACAGTCGCATCCTGAGTGGCTCGTCATGCAGAGCACCCAGCTAGCCTATGCGCAGCTTCTCAACCCCGCACGCAACAGTGCCACCAGGCACCTTGCTTTCGACACGAAGTGGAGCTTCGTACATCAGTGGCGTCTGCCCTTTGGGATGGTCGTCGGAGTAGGTCCTGGCGTCCTAGTCGAGGGGGCTACCTCCTACAACGGGCGCAACCAAAACAACCCAGCCGATCAGCAACTCAATGGCGACCTGACGGCACAAGCCTTGGCAGCCTACCGTCTACGCATCGGGTGGTTCGTCGCTGACCTGCGCTTGCAGATGACCTCAGCATTGGTGGGGCTAGGCTTCGCGCCCTATTACAATGAGTCTTACCTACAGGCTTACTACTACGACAACATCATCAACCACTTCGCACTGCACACCTTCGGTCGGCGGCACTACTACCAGATAGGAGTGGCTCTAGACATCCCTATATGGCGCATCATGACCCTACGTATGACCTACGACTACACCGACTCGGCAAGACGTATCCACTCCATCTATCGAGGCTTCTCGGGACACTATCTAGGAGTCGGTCTAGCCACTTACTTCCGCCCCTTCAGAGGCTACCAAGAGGTACATAATGCAAACCACACGACTGCCATCAGCTTATGAATCTAACGAGACTACATAGCGGGCTTGTCGACCTGCTACTCCTGCCACTACTGCTTGCCTGCACACAAGAGCCTGAAGAGCAGGAATACACTAGGGACTATCAGACGAACTTTACAGCACTGTGGACCATCCTAGACGAGGGGTACTGCTTCTTTGACGATAAGCTCCCAGCCTCAGGCGATACCACTTGGAACGATCTCAAGGATATCTACACGCCTATGGTACAGCAATGCCAGTCGGAGGATGAGTTCTTTGACCTCATGGTAGAGCTGATGCGTCACCTCAAGGATGGACATGTGAACCTCGTCGCACCCTTTGATGTAGGGGGGTGGAACATTTATGAAGGCTCTAGATACTGCCTAGACAGTCGCATACGCAACCTTTACCTGCAGCCTCATATGCGCCGTGCTGGCTCTATCTACTATACGCCTATCACTTACAATGGACATGCAGCTGACTCGATCGGCTATATGGTGATCCCTTCTTTCTCCGCGTCTATCTCCTTGACTCACCTACACGCAGTCTTCTCAAGACTAGCACATTGTCGTGGCTTGATCATCGATATGCGTAGCAATGGTGGTGGATTGCTGACCAATGCGGATCGTCTGGCTAGCGTCTTGATCCCCTCCGACACGGTCGTCGGCTATATGAGTACGAAGACCGGACCTGGGCATAATGACTTCGGCCCCCTCAAAGAGATCAAGCTCGCTCGTGCCCCCTTCAGCTGGCAGCGTCCTACCGTGATCCTCATGGATCGCGGGACTTATAGCGCAGCCAATTCACTCGTTGCTTATGTCAAAGGGACAACCCGTCACGTCCTCTTCATGGGTGACCGTACAGGTGGTGGCGGTGGCTTGCCTCGCAGTAGCGAACTGCCTAACGGCTGGTGGCTACGCTACTCCTCCTCTCGTATGTACGACGCTCAGCGGCATAGCATCGAGGGGGGCATCGAGCCAGATATTATCCAGGAGCAGACAGACGAGGCGACAGCGCAGCGCCAAGATGCACTGATCGAGCGCGCTATTACGATACTTCTCGAAGCGACGAAGTAATCCACCGCTTACATCAGACCTATAAACGCAAAAAGAGCCTCCCATCTCAGGAGGCTCTTTTTGTGACCGCGGCAGGATTCAAACCTGCAACCTTTTGATCCGTAGTCAAATGCTCTATTCAGTTGAGCTACGCGGCCGATGAAAACTAAACCCTTAAAAAAACGACAAACAAGGATTTGAAACAGCTGGACAATCACAAAAGTGAAGTGCTCCTCCCCGTTTGCAAGTGCAAAGGTACAACATTTTTCGAAACCTGCAAACCCTTTCGGAGAAATTCTTTCCACACAAAAAGCAATGCGCCTTCAAAACAAGCATGCAAAATCAAGAGATACAGCAGAATAAGCAACACAAAAGGTCTTATCAACGAATCTCTCAAACATTCCCTAAGCCCCTATATCGTAGCTACTCAGAGGGCTTCACTCCTTTGCTAGCGTAAACACAGTAGGTCTACAGTTTACCTTCAGCTAGTACAGTTCTTTTCGTCATACCTTCCCCGATGAGACAGGGCTGACGCATTATACCCTGTATCCAAGGAGCTATGGCTGACGCCAACCGAGGAATAGATGGATTAAGTCTTGCTACATAGCGCTATGGACTTACACTATTGCTACTCCTATATCTCCATTGAGGTCAATTCCTCGGAGCAAAATCCCAAATAGCTCGGAGGAAATCGACCAATTCTTCGGAAGAAATTTCTCTTTCTTCCGAGGAATGAAAAAATTCTTCCGAAGAATCAACTCATACTTCGGAAGAATTTTTCATTTGCTCACTGGATAATCCTAGATCTTCCACGGAGGATTGTTCTATTTCCTCCATTTCCCGAGATCCTTCATTAAGGCGTAGGTAAACCTACCCCGTATAATGCGTCAGCCCTGGGGGCTAGAGCGATGCGAGCATACCACTATCCGCAAAGCTCAAGTAGTGGGAGCGCTCGCCGTCAGAGGTCACGGAGGCGTGGTAACGACCGAGGATGATGTGATCGTTGAAACGTATGTTGCAGACAGAGGCTACCTGCTTGACTCGCTTGGTGAGGTCTATATCCTCGGCACTAGGCTGTAGGTGACCCGTGGGGTGGTTGTGCGCTAGGATGATAGCTGAGGCGTAGAGTGTGATAGCGGGAGCCAAAATGAGTCGTAGATCGGCAACGGCGTGGCTGACACCTCCTGAGGCGATCGCTAGCTTATCAATGACTCGCCCTGAAGCATCTAGGTATACGCACCAGAGCTCCTCATGATCTAAGTCCTCGAGATGACGTCGTAAAACGCGGTAAGCGTCTAGGCTACAGGTGATCGGCGTGCGCTGAGGCGGTGGTGTGTCTCGTAGTCTGCGTCCCAGCTCGATAGCTGCTAGTATGGTGCAGGCGCGTGCATCGCCTAGTCCTGCAAATCGCTTTTTCTTTTCTCCAGGTATGTTCCCAGTTAGGTATGCATGGTCTATCTCTAGGAGCCGACCAAGGTCGTTCTCAAGCCCACTCATGAGCTTCTTAGCTAGGTCTAGAGCTGTGTCCTGCTCTGTACCAGAGTTGATGAAGATAGCCAACAACTCAGCATCTGAAAGATTTCGAGCACCAAGTCTGAGAAGTTTCTCCCGAGGACGATCCTCCTCGCTCCACTGTTTGATTGTATTCTTAGTAGAGGTCTTGTCTAATGTCTTGCCTGGCTGAAGGGGTTTGTCTGCTTTCATCTATTGGTCTGTGGCTGGGTGAGTAAGTCTTGCTGGATACGCTCTAGAAGGGGCTCCCAAGGTGTGGAAAGGTCGAGCGGTGCGAACTCAGGATGGCGTCGCTGCCAGGTGAGCTGCTTGCGGGCAAAATGACGACTATTGCGCTGTATGAGACGTACCGCTTCTGTCAGATCGTACTGTCCATCGAAGTGTGCAAAGAGCTCTTTGTATCCTACCGTATTGAGCGCATTGAGCTGACGATGAGGGTAGAGCGCCTTAGCCTCATCGACCAAGCCCTCCTCGATCATCATCTCCACGCGCTGGTTGATCCGCTGATACAGCTCCTCGCGGGGACGTGTCAGGGCATAGGTGAGCAGACGAAAGGGACGCTCGGCGTCTTCGCCTGAGTGGTAAGAAGAGAGTGGAGCCCCGCTGCTGAGGTACACTTCTAGCGCATGCATCACACGACGATGGTTGCAATGATCTACCTTATTATAGTATAGCGGATCAACGATCTGTAACTCAGCAAGGATGCCTGCGAGTCCCTCTCTCTGATAACGCTCGTGAAGCTGCGCTCTCACCTCTGGATCAACAGGGGGAATATCGTCTATGCCACTACAAATAGCGTCGATGTAAAGCATAGACCCACCGCAAAGGATGACGACGGGCTGTTCCCGAAAGAGTTGCCCTAGGAGCTCCATGACCTCTAGCTCATATCGTCCAGCACTATACAGCTCGGAGATCTCATGGGTTGCTACGAAGTAATGTGGAGCTAATCGTCGCTCTTCTTCCGTTGGGGTGGCTGTGCCGATCGGCATGCCACGATATATCTGCCGAGAGTCTGCCGAGAGGATAGGTAGGGGCTGGGAGGGGGAGCCTAGATGACGCGCCACTGCTATAGCAAAGGAGGTCTTCCCTACACCTGTAGCTCCTGTGAGCACGATCAGTGTAGGGGAGACCTCCTTTAGTTTGCCTGTGCAGCAGCTCATCGGAGAGGAAGTTAAGTCTTACTCTTCATCTACGATGCTAAAGCCGTCGCTGGAGAGTTCATCAGCGTTAAAGAGCTCCTCGTCAAAGGCTTCGTCCATTATTCCTAAGGGAGCATCGCCAGAGAGAGCATCACCGCCCAGACCACCGACAAACTCCTCGGGATCAGTTTGTCGTGGTTTCTTGCCCTCTAGAGAGATGATCTTGGGGCTGGACAGAGAGCCACTATGTATCTTGACCAGCTGAAGGCGTAGATAGCGATCTTCAAAGAAATCATAGAGATAACGCATCCGAGCTCCAGTCTCGTCAAGCATGTCCTCTAGACGAGAACTTTCAATATCATATTGATTGCCTGCGTCGGTTTCGAAGAAGTCGCTGGAAGCTACTTGTCCTATATTTTGCCAGCGATCATCGCAGAGATAAAACATACCAATCGATGCTGGATCGAATTCTAAGGTGTCGATCAGCAGGTCCATAAGCTGTGCAAAGGTGGCATCAGCTTGTATCTCAAAATCTAGAGAGAAGGTCTCCTCAACCTCGGAGCTTACGTGATAGTGATGTATCATAAAGAGAATGTCGTGCTGTGTGAACTAAATGACTATGCCAAGCTAACCTCTACGCACTAGGTTGAAAAACTCCTCGCGAGTCTTCGACTCTTTGAAAGCTCCCGTGAAGTCGCTCGTCGTGGTGAGCGAGTTTTGCTTCTGGACACCACGCATCTGCATACACATGTGCTGTGCCTCGATGACGACGATGACGCCTAGCGGTGAGAGTGCCTGCTGGATGCAGTCTTTGATCTGTGTGGTCAGCCGCTCCTGCACCTGTAGGCGACGAGCGAAGACCTCGACGATGCGAGGTATCTTGCTCAGTCCTGTGATATACTTGTTGGGGATGTAGCCTACGTGCACCTTGCCAAAGAAAGGTAGCATGTGATGCTCGCAGAGAGAGTAAAAGTCTATATCCCGCACGATGACCATCTGCTGGTAATCCTCTCTAAATGTTGCAGCACGTAGGATCGCTAAGGGATCTTCCTGGTAGCCCTTGGTGAGGAAGTGGAGTGCCTTGGACACCCGCTCGGGAGTCTTGAGCAGCCCTTCACGAGTTGGATCCTCACCTAGCTCTGTGAGGAGTTCCTTGACGTGTCCCTTCATCCGCTCTAGCTGTGTCTCAGATAGAAAGTCGTTGACCACGTAGTTTTGATTAGTGTGTAATATCTGTTGGGGCTCTTCCATGTATGTAAGATGGTTTTCAGAAAAAAAAGAATTCGATGATAAGTCTATGGGTACGATTCCGAGTAAATCTTAGCGCACTCGAACTTTCTCTCGCACGATGTACGCTTCTCGCATTAAGCGTGGATGGGAGGCACGCAGGGCGTTGAGTTGTTGCTGAGCTTCATGTCGTGAAGCATAGTCTCCTAATGATAGTCGCCAAAATGGTGCCCTATAAGTGACGTAAGAAGAGAGTTCAGGAGCTGCTCCTCTTAGCTGACTAGCTAAGCGATAGGCCTCTTGCTTAGCACCGCGCATATTGCTCGTATAGACCTGTATGCGATATCCCGTGATGATGCTACCTGGGGTGTGGAAGGTCTTGCCTACGACCGATCGTAGCCAGTTGGGCTGAGTAATAGTTACTTGGCCTCCACTGCTTTGCGTGGTTATATGGGTAAAGATGTCCTGCTCTTGAGCGCGCTCCTGAGCCACAAGCGAGCCAGAGAGTACGGTCACACTCAAGAGTAGGACTAGTGAATGCCTTATGGGCGATGAGAGCCTCATTTGTTTGCTGTGATAATAGGTAAGAAGGTGTCGGCTTTGAGCGCAGCTCCTCCGATGAGTCCGCCATCGACGTCGGGCTGTGAGAAGAGCGACTCAGCGTTTGAAGCCTTACAGCTGCCTCCGTAGAGGATTGTGGTGAGATCTGCTAGCTTCTGATCAAAGAGCGATGCTACCGTCTGGCGAATATGTTGGTGCATCTCCTGTGCTTGCTCAGGCGTTGCCGTCAGGCCAGTGCCGATAGCCCATACAGGCTCGTAAGCTATGACTATTTGCTCCATCTGCTTGTGCGAGAGATGTCCGAGGGATCCACGTAGTTGCTCATCGACCACTTCGAAGTAGCGATTGCCTTCACGCTCTGCTTGCTGCTCGCCAACGCAGAAGATGACCTTCAGCCCATGAGCGAGAGCTTGATCGATCTTCTGAGCTAGTAGCTCGGCACTCTCCTTGTGATAAGCACGACGCTCGCTGTGTCCGATGATGACGTAGGTGCAACCACAGGAGCGTATCATCTCAGCTGACACCTCACCAGTGTAAGCTCCAGCATCGTGTGCTGAGCAGTCCTGTGCAGCATACTCGATGTTGCTTCCTGCGAGTAGCCCCTTCATCGCTCCTAGATGAATGTAGGGCGGAGCTAGGATTACCTTACAGGGATTGCTGAGCTTTGCCACCTGCTCTTTGATATCTGTGATGAGCTGGAGCCCTGCGTCGAGGGTCATGTTCATCTTCCAGTTTCCAGCTACGATGAGTGTTCTCTTGTCCATGATATATGTGTATTGATTATTTAGTCTTGATTTGATACTCGGAGTATTTAGCCTTATCCTCCCACTGGATGCTTTGGATCAGCATAACAAGGCAAAATACGATCCAGGCGACGAGGAGTCCCCAGCGCTCTAGGTGTAGTCCTGCGTGAGGTGCTTGTCGTAGTAAAGAGGAGAGCTTTTCGTAATCCTTGTCGGTATACTTTTCAGGAAGGTCTCTAACGGCTCTCTTGTCTAGGATGACTCCGTCAGAGATAAGCATAACAGAGGGCTGAGCCCGTGCCATGGTCTTGATGGTTGTACCGTCGCAAAAGTAAAGTGGATAAGCAGCTGCCGTCTTATTGCGCCAGCGTCCACGCTCTTCGGGCGTACTGCCAGAGATCCCGTACATAGCAATGCCGACAGACTCGGCCCAGTCGTAGAGCGCATTGATCTTGCGCCCGATCTGTATGGGAGTTGTCTCCCAATTTGGCGTTATAACCCATATCTGTGGACTCTCATTGAGTAGCATCGTCTGGGTTACCTCACGCTCTGTCGCTTGCTGAGAGCTTCCGCCGGCATAGATCGCAAAGTCCATGACGGGAGGCTTGTAGCCCTCCTTGATGACTCGCTCTTGGCGGTCAATATAAGTCCATGTAGAGTCGGGGAGGTCCTCCATGTTGAATGTCTCCCGCAGACCATTCTTCTCATAGATAAAGAGGTACTCGATCTCTTCTTGAGGAGCGTCTTCAGGGATCATGGTCAGCTCTCGCAGCGAAGCTCCGATCTTGTAAGGACGAAAGTCGATGAGCGGTAGATGCCTTAAGTTCCCTCCCACGAAAATGCCCCAACCTAAGAGGAGTAAGGCCTCTGCCACAAATGCTGTTGTGCCTCGCAAAGGACGACTCGCTCTACGATAGGTCAGGAGGTAAACTATCGTGATCGCCATGAAGAAGACATTCTTACCAAAGGTCTGCCAATTGGTGAGCTTGAGTGCATCACCAAAGCAACCGCAATCGCTGATAGGGTTGAAGAGAGCTAGGTATAGTGTCAAGAGTGTCATCACACCCATAAAGATTGTGGTAGCCCATGCTGTGATCCTCCTCCACAGTCCCATCAAGAGGAAACCACCGAGGAGAAACTCAAAGGAGCAAAGGGCAACCGAAAGGGCTGGCGCCATAACGCTTAGATTCCCCAGACCCATCACTCTGAGGTACTCTTCTATCTTGATAGCTCCCCCCATAGGGTCTACTCCCTTGACAAATCCCGAGAAGAGTAGGAGAGCTGCTAGTAGGATGCGGGAAAGTTCGGATAGGATATATTGGGCTCGTTGACGACTCATAGGTTTATCTATAAATATGGAGTAAGCTATACCTTGTCAAAGCGTAACTTGATCAATGCAAAGATAGCGTAGTTTATCATATCCTGATAGTTAGCCGCTATGCCTTCGCTCACAAGCGTCTTGCCTGCTAGGTCTTCGATCTCCTTGGTGCGAAAGATCTTCGTCAGTATGATATCCGTTATCGAGCTAATGCGCATCTTGCGCCACGCCTCGTCGTAGTCGTGGTTCTTGTCGACCATCAGCTGGTAAGTCTCCTCGATAAGCTGATCGTACAGCTCCAGCGCTTCTTCGGAAGATAGGTCGGGCTTGTCGCTTGGTGTGCGCTCTAGCTGTATGAGACCGATGATGCCATAGTTGACGATGCCAATGTACTCGTTGTCCACGTCCTCATCGACACGCTGCTCCGCCTTGGTCTCTAGGGAGCGTATGCGTAGCGCCTTAATCATCATCTGATCCGTAAGTGAGGAAGGACGTAGTATGCGCCACGAAGCTCCATAGTCGTGTAGCTTCTGAGCAAAAAGCGTCCTACACTCTGCGACCACCTTATGATACTGCTGCTCTGTATTCATAGACTCTAAAGCTTTAGGGTGCAGGGTGCTAATCATTGAGCGCTAAGTCCAGCACCTCCTTGATTGTCTCTACATAGGAGAAAGTCAAGCCCTCAATGTATATAGGCTTGATGTCTAAGATGTCTTTCTCATTCTCTTTGCTCAGGATCAGCGTCTTGACGCCAGCCCGCTTGGCGGCTAAGATTTTCTCTTTGATACCACCCACGGGGAGTACACGCCCTGTGAGCGTTATCTCGCCACTCATAGCGATGCGAGGCTTCACCGTGCGTCGGGTCAAGGTTGAGACGAGCGAAGTCGCCATCGTGATACCCGCACTCGGGCCATCCTTCGGAATAGCCCCCTCGGGAACGTGTAGATGTATCTCCAGCTTGTCAAAGGTGCTCTCAGGTATCTCCAGCTCTTCGCAGTGTGCCTTGATATAGTCTAGAGCTATGACGGCACTCTCCTTCATCACATCTCCTAGATTGCCCGTGAGAGTCACCTTGCCCTCCTTACCACGATGTGTGGAGCTCTCGATGAATAGTATCTCACCACCCACCTCAGTCCACGCTAGACCCGTGACGATGCCTGGCATGCCAAAGTCCTGCCAGATGTCTCGTGTGTAGGGTGGCGTGCGAAGGTCTTGCTGTATGATCTCAGGAGTGATCTGTACGCTGTACTCCTGTCCCATGGCGACCCGCTTAGCCTGCTTGCGCATGAGCGCTGCTAGGTTCTTCTGTAGCGACCTCACGCCACTCTCTCGGGTGTAGCCCTCGATGAGATAGGTCAGGGCATCGGTGTCTATAGTAAACTGGTCGCTGGTTAGTCCGTGCGCCTCCAGCTCCTTGGGCACTAGATGACGATGAGCTATCTCGACCTTCTCCTCCAGCAGATAGCCCGACACCTGTATCAGCTCCATACGGTCTAGGAGCGGACGAGAAATGGTGCTGAGCGTATTAGCGGTAGCAATGAAGAGCACCTTGCTCAGGTCATAGTCTATGTCTAGATAGTTGTCGTGGAAGGCCACATTCTGCTCCGGGTCTAGCACCTCTAGAAGTGCTGCTGCGGGGTCGCCCTTGTAATCTGACGAAATCTTGTCTATCTCATCTAGTACGAAGACTGGATTGCTCGTGCCCGCCTTCTTGATGCTGTCTATGATACGTCCGCACATCGCTCCAATGTAGGTGCGTCGGTGTCCACGTATCTCCGCCTCGTCGTGCAGACCTCCGAGGGAGATACGTACATACTTACGTCCGAGGCTCTCGGCGATGCTCTTGCCCAGCGAAGTCTTACCCACACCTGGAGGACCATAGAGACAGAGTATTGGGGACTTGAGATCGTTCTTGAGCTTGATGACGGCTAGATGCTCTAGGATACGCTCCTTGACGCGCTCTAGACCGAAGTGATCCCGGTTCAGTATCTCCTCAGCATGCTTGAGGTCAAACTGATCCTGACTATACTCCTGCCACGGCAGGTCAAGCATCAGGCGCAGATACTGCAGCTGTATAGAGTACTCGGGCGCTTGTGTCGGAATGCGCTCTAGGTTGCCTAGCTCATGGTCGAAGGTCTTCTGGACCGCTTCGCTCCACTGCTTCTTCGTTCCAGCCTCTCGTAGCTCTGCGATTGTTTGGTCGGCAAAGTCTCCCTCGCCCAGCTCCTCGCGGATGGTACGTATCTGCTGCTCTAGAAAGTGCTTGCGCTGCATCTCGTCCATGTCCGACTGAGTCTGCTTCACGATTTTCTCATTGATCTGTACGAGCTCGCTCGTCTGGCGTACGTAGGAGATCAGCTCCATAACGAGATGCTTCGTGCCTGAGATCTTGAGGAGCTCCAGCTTAGCCCTAGGAGTTAGAGAGAGATAAGCAGGGGTAAAGTTGATCAGGAAGGGCAGGTTGTTCTGAGCATTGAGTGCCTCGATAAAGTCCTCAGCACCCTCCATACGTCGTATTTTGACCAGCTCGACCAGCTCGTAGCGTAGCTTGTTAAAAGCTACAAAAAGCTCCGTGTCTCTTGTCAGATCCCATTCCGAATGAGGTAATTCGAGTGGAGACTCAACCCTGCAGCGCAGGTAAGGGTTCGTCTGCGTATAGTTGCTGGTGTGGATACGTATGATGCCTCGTATGATCGCTACGACATTGTCTGGCGAGGGGTGGATCATATCTTCGACGATACAGAGGACCCCCTCTTTGGCGAGAGAGCTTGGTGTGATGGGGGTGTCGGGGTCTGATCCTATGTAAGTCGTGGCAACGATATATTGTCCCTTGGACATGGCGTTGCTCACGGCGTCTATTTGCTTGTCCTCAGTCAGCATGACTGCCTGCAAGACACAGGGAAAGATGACAGCGTTGAAGACTGGTAGCACGGGAAAGGTATTATGAAAGAGTACCTTAAGAGCGTCATGCTCATCGTCAAGTATCTCATCTTCATCTATAACGTTCGGCAGAGGAATAACCATGCCCCCTGAGCCAACGTTGGGCAATTCGGTCTCCACAAAGTCGTAATTGTCTTCTTTCATATGGGCGATATTAGCTATCTATTGCGCAAATCTGCTTGTAACGTTTGCAAATATACCACATTTATCCGAGTAGGCGTGAGGAGCAGTGCTAACGCATTAGAGTAATATGGACTGAGCGAGCTCATCTCAATCTCTCCCGATGAATTTTCAAATATCTCGGTGGATATTCTTGGTTTTCTTCCGAAGAAATGGCGAATTCTTCGGACTTATCATTTGATTCCTCCGAAGTTTCATTTGATACTTCCGAAGAGTTTTTTCTTTCCTCCGGAGGAAATTTCGATTTCCTCGGGAGCTATTTGGGAAATTCCTCGGGAGGAATCCGAATCATCGGAGAAGTGGGCGTAATCAGAGAGGATTTGTAGCCACTGTGCAGCGATACTCGGATCGAGTATCCTACTTGTTGTCATGTGTCGTTCCTCGCACACTGATTATAATGCGTCAGCCCTGGCGTGAGGAGCGAAGCGCTCGAGAGCCCCCTAGACTCCTCATGATCAGTGCGCTCTGAAAAGTCATCTTCCTCTCCTCTCTCCCTCTCATACAGACCGCAATTTAGTTTCATAGGATGAACATCAGCTAGCGTGCGGAGATAAAGCAGCAGGCCCAACCGCCTTGTCGAAGCGATTGAGCCTGCTCTAGTTGCTCTATATGAAATGAATTGGATCAGATAGCCATCACTGCGATAGTCATGCTACCAGATGTGCTTAGTCTGTGGTCGCTGTGCGACTACTTGACTACTATTCCTCGGCACGAAACATAGGACTCCACGGTGGAAGAAGCTTGGGTGTCTTGCCTTGGAGTTCCTTGGCACGTGGCGTGAGGTACTTCTTATTGACTACTAGGCGGAAGGTGTATGCGTCAAACCATTCGTCCGTCATGATCAGATGCCCCTGATGTCCAGAGGTGGCACCCCAGCTGTTCTCGACCATCCACTTGGTGGGTTTGCCCGACTTGTCTAGGTCTACCGCTACGAGCGTCATAGCGTGTGTGGAGCCACTGTCAAAGGATGCGATGCGCTCGCCCTTTGTCATAGTCATCGGGACGCCCGTAATAGCCTCGTAGTCATCGTAGCCGAGAGTGAGCAGGCCAGACTCTTTATTGAGCTCCTTGCCTACATCGCAAGAGTAGTACATCATGTTGCCATCCTTGAGGGAGGCGATGGCCATCTCTTTGATCTCCTCCATAGGAAGGTTGATGTAGGTCCAGTCCTTGCCGTCCCAGGCGTGGCGGTCATACTCGATGGCGTAGGTCTCGTAGTAGGGCTGCGAGGGGTCGTTCATGATCATCACGTAGTCGTCCTTGAGGTTGACACCGATCATCTCCTGGTAGAAGCTCAGCGGGGTGTACTCCCTGGTCGAGAGGACCTTGCCGTCGGCATCTCTGAGGGTATACTCAAAGGTTGTGGGCGGTGTGCCGAGGTTGAGGCATAGGAGACGATAGATGGCTTGTAGGGTAGTCTCCTTATCCTTGCGAAGCTCTGCCAGTGTGGCACCTTGCTGAGCTTTGCTACGTAGCTCCATGCCACCCTGACGGAGTAGCTTGGCTATGAGTGAGGAGAGACGCGATGTGTTGTTGCTACTGTAGGTCTCGGGCATTACGTCGCTAGGCACGACACCGTATTTGAGGAGGTTGTCCGAGATGCCGGTGAACTGCCCGCCGTCATTGATCGGGTGCTGAAAGAGCCACTCCACTTTGCGGTCGGTGATGGGAAGTGTGCGGGTCTCGAGGATGCCCTCGAGGAAGAGGTTGGCCTTCTCTAGCTGATCCCAAAAGAAGGAGTAGCAGTGGGAGAAGTAAAACTCTCCGAGGTTGTTGTCCTTGATAAACTGAGCACGTAGCACGTTGAAGCCTGTGAAGAGCCAGCAGCGCCCAGACCTCTTCTGATCGGTAATCCCCTTCGTGGGTACTCGGTAGGTGAAGTGGTCGTCGGGCGGTGTCATAAGCTCGGCATTGGCAAGTACCATGCCGTTCTGGACGATGCTATTGTGTAGGGCTCGTTCAGCTGGAGCCTTTGGAGTGGCTTGCTGGAGCTTCTGCAGAAGTTCGGGTGTGATGGCTCCGTCGCTTCGATTGGAGCTTTCACTCTGTGCTAGTAGCATGATGTTGGATAGTAGTAGGAGTAAGGGTAAGAGAAGTTTCTTCATAAAAGCTTATGTATAGATTATATGACGGCAAAGGGTATGGAGTAGCTGTGCTTGCCCTCGCTGTCGGATAGTAATGCGTGGTAAATGCCTGAGGGATAGCGCTCACCACTCGGCAGGCGGGTGATGATGGTGAGCTGACCTGTCAGTGCTACCTCCTGATAGATTAGATTGCCCGCACCGTCTAAGATGCGTACCGTAGTGCCTGCGGGAAGCTTGGAGAGCGTGACTTGGTCGGGATCTTCGGGGCGTAGTGGGTTGGGGTATATGTAGACCTCTTTGCTCTGTGTGGACCAGTCGCTTGTCTGACCGATATATAAGGAGACAAGCCCAGCCGAACTGGCTATGTAAAGCTCTCCTCGCTCTTGGTCAATGGCTAGAGAGAGCACGTCGTTGGTGAGTAGAGGACTATTGTCTTTGGTGTAGTGAGCTAGTAGCTGCGTGCCGTCTGGCGAGAGGAGGTAAAGGCCGTCAGAACCAGTGCCGCACCACTTATTGCCGAGTGCATCGATGGCGATGGCTGTGATGGGCATATTGTCGAGGACATAGTAGAGATTGGGCTCCTCGCCACCTACGGGTCTAGAGGCTAGCGGGGTGCTCTGCGAGATGAATGTGCTGGGACTAGCAATGCTGATAGGTCCTTTGTCTGTGGCTATCCAAAGACTACCAGAGGGGTCTAGAGCTAGGTCGTAGTAGTATTTGGCAGCTATCTCCTTGCCAGTGCGATCGACGAACTTAGTGACGAGGCGGTACTCATCGTCTGACTGATCTAGAGGTGTACCCTTGTCGTCAAAGATGAAGACACCATTGTTGCCATCTGCGCTTCGGTGGAATATGAGCAACCACTTGACGCCATTGGGTAGAGCCAGCATAGGACCGAAGGCGTTGACCAACTCTATGTCTGGGTACGAGATAGCTTTCATCGTGCCATCAGGAGTGCGCACTACAAGGGGGTTAGCTATCAAGCCTTGACCTTGCGCCATCCATAGGTTGCCCTTCTGATCGTAGCATAGCGAGCCGACACGAACGTTGTGTGCTGTGGGTGAGTCATCGTCCCAAGCTCTGACTAATGGAGCATTGTCTGGAGTGTATCGATTGATGACTTGGTCGCCTTGTATTTCGTAGAGACCATCTCCCCACGAGCCGACGAAGTAGTGATCAGCGTCACGAGGGTCTACGGCTATGGAGACGAGGTCGTAGACGGGGATATCGCTAGTCTGCTGCCGAATCTCGCGATAGTCCCAAGTGCGCCAGAGGGGTGGCGTATAGATCTGTATGTAACCAGGCTGCCAGTAAGCGTTGGTGCGACGTCCTCCACTGACGGAGTAGAGCTTGCCATGCTGGTGTGTGAGGTAAAAGTGCTTGTTGGATTTCGGAGCGTTGGCTTCGAGGACTAGCTTTTCGAGAGAGACTTTGCCGTTGCTAGCGGAGGCGAGGTCGGCTTTGTAGAGAGAGCCGCCCGCTGTGAACCAAAGCCTGTCCGGTGAGCTGTCGCCTGAGAGGCTCTGCAGACGGGCGGGGAGGTCGATGCGTATGCGCTCGCCACTAGCTCTCCATACGATGAGCGAGTCGGCTCCTGCGACCGCCACACCATCGGCTATCGGGAAGAGTCGCTCAGCCCATCCGCTCTGCACCATCGTCTGAGGGGTGGCACTGACCTGGGGTAGCGTGGAGCGATAGAGGGTGTGCAGACTGTCTATGAACCAGAGCGAGCCGTCGGGTAGGGCGGTGGCACTGATCATCTCCTTCTGCGGTAAGCCCTCGACGAGGCTCCACGAGGCGGGGTCTTGGAGGTTTTGCGAGAGGGTGCTCGAGCGCAGCCCTTCGCTGGTCAGCGCATAGAGCTTTTCGTCTAGAGCGAAAGCGTCTAGGACCTCTTTGCCTAGGAAGGCTGTGGCTGCGATCTGATGATTGCTGAGGTCTATCTGCATGAGGCCGAAGCGACCCGCAATGAAGGCGTAATCCTTATGATAGAAGATGCGTGTGGCAGTCTTGTCGTTGAGCATGCTATTGTCGCTGATACCCACTAAGTTGTAGATGCGATCGCTGTAGATGAGGTCGATACGCCCCGATCTGTAGTAGACGGTGGTGACCTTGTGGCTAGGCGAGTAGCGGATCATCTCGGCATCAAGGTCGCTGATAGGCGTCATGCCATCAAGTAGATGTATCTCATCGGGATGCTCTGGAGAGACGGTACCGATGACGCCCCCTGTGGTGAAGAGTACCTGCTCGGGCAGATCGGCCACAAGCTCTACATCACCTACGGCTAGATGCCACTGCCACAGCTGCTCCTGAGCTGCTAGCGGGAGGGTGCATAGAAGGAGTGATAGGAGGAGGTGTATGGGGGCTTTCATAGGCTGTGCTTGGTAAGGTAAGTGCGGAGCTGATCCACAGCTCGGGTGCGGTGGCTGATAGCGTTCTTCTCTTGCGGACTCATCATAGCAAAGGTCTTGTCAAAGTCCTCTGGCACGAAGAGGCTGTCATAGCCAAAGCCCTCGGCACCCTCCTCGTGGTCTATGATCCGTCCCGCGACACGCCCCACGAAGTGATGCTCCTCGCCCTGGCTGTCGATCAGTACGATGACGCACTCGAAGTAAGCGCGCCACGGCTCGGGGTGTGAGGCTAAGGAGTCTAGGAGGTGCTTCCTATTAGCCACATCGTCACCGTCACAACCAGCGTAGCGGGCTGAGTGTACGCCTGGGTCACCGCCTAGCGCCTCGACAAAGAGTCCCGTGTCGTCCGCAATGCAGGGCTTGTGATAGAGGTCGTAGAGAGCTTGCGCCTTGATGGTGGCATTGCCTAGGAGCGTGGAGGCACTCTCGTCGGGAGCTGTGTAGTGACCTAGCGAAGAGGCTGAGCGCACCTCGCAAGTATCTCCGAGCATAGACTGGATCTCGAGGAGCTTGTGAGCGTTGTGTGTGGCGAGGTAAAGGACTTTCATGTAACTTTGTGGAGGTTCTATAAGACTGATTACAAAAGTACTGAAATGAATGGGATAAGCCAAATAGATGAGCTTTGTCGCCAGTTGCCCTACTGCGAGGTGGATGCGCCGTTTGGTCCAGAGGTGGTGACCTACCGTCTGTCGCGACGCATCTTTGCGCTACTATGGCTGGAGCATGACCCCGGCATGGTGTCGCTCAAGGTGAACCCTGACTTGATAGAGCCATTGCTAGACCGGCATAGTGACCTGCAGCCCGCCTTTCACCTCAATAAGAAGCACTGGATACAGCTGGAGCTGCCGACTAGTGAGTCGGAGGCGTGGATCGCTCGGCTCCTACGTCACTCCTATGCGCAGGTGTGGCGCAAGCTCCCGAAGATCCAGCAGCGTCTCCTGCCTCTCGGAATAGACATCTACAACCAAGCACAGAATGAGCAAGATCTCCTTTGAGATAACCGAACTAGACCACCCCATAGAGAGCACCTACGACTACCTGGTCAAGCTCCTACAGGAGAGACCCAACCTCCCCTCGGGGACGGTCATACATACGGACTATCAGACGGCTGGGCGAGGACAGCTAAACAATAGCTGGTTTAGTAGTCCTCGGCTCAATGCGCTGCCTTCGATTTACCTTCGTCTGCATCGACCGTTGCAGCAGATCTGGTCTATCAGTGAGGCGACCGCCATAGCGGTTTATAAAAGCTACCAGGAGCAACTCTCTAGTGAGGATACTATTGAGATCAAATGGCCAAACGATATCTTCGTCAATGGCCACAAGATAGCCGGCATACTGATCCACAACGCTCTGGCCGAGGGCTCGGTCGCAGAGACGATCATCGGTATCGGGATGAATATCAACGAGGGAGCCTTCCCGCCTGAGCTCCCGCAAGCGATCTCTTTGCGTCTCGTGACGGGGCAGACTTATGATGTGAAAGCTCAGCTCCGTCAGATGCTCCGTCATCTAGGGGAGCAGCTTGCTCGTCAAGACTATGCGGCACTGCATGCAGAGTACAACGACCTGCTCTATCAGCGAGGCATACCAGCTCGCTACTGTGATGTCGCCATCGAGGAGGCGTTTGATGCGACAATCCAGGAGGTAAGCCCTCAGGGTCAGCTCGTCCTAACGACCACCACGGGGCAGGAGCGACGCTACGCCTTTAAGGAGATTGTCTACCTATAATTAATATAAGAGTATGTCTGAGCGCACAAAGATAGAGCACCGCCCCCTCACCCATGCTGAGGTGAAGCTGATTAAAAGCTTGCAACTGGCGAAGTATCGTCGGCAGTCGAACCTCTTTATCGCTGAGGGTGAGAAGCTAATCGGCGAGATGCTCCCAGCTTATCGCTGCCAGCTACTCGTTGGTACAGAGGAGCTAGTCGAGCCTCTGCTAGAGCGATGCCCAGAGAGCATTGCCGAGGCGGTGATCCTGCCTGATCCGAAGCAGATAGAGCGGGTGAGTGGACTGAAGAGTCCTCGTCCGCTATTGGCTCTTTGCGAGATCCCAATGGTAGAGGCTCCCCAAGCGATACAACAACCCACGCTCCTTCTAGACGATGTGCAGGACCCCGGCAATGTCGGGACACTGCTGCGCACTTGTGACTGGATGGGCATCAGACAAGTCCTCTGCACAGAGGGATGCGCAGACGTCTATGCGCCCAAGGTGCTACAAGCGACTATGGGTGCTCTGGCGCGTGTGCAAGTCTATCGCTACACCGATAGGACTGCTCTGCTCAAGATACTGGAAGAGACGAAGATACCTGTGATAGGGACCTTCATCGATGGAGCATCGCTTCGCACGTTGCGACTGGCGCCTGAGCAACCTTATATATTGGTATTAGGCAATGAGGGTAATGGTATCTCGCCGGAGCTCTCAGCTCTAGTCTCTCAGCGAATTACGATCCCGTCGCCTGTCGATAGTCACTGCGAGTCGCTCAACGTAGCGGTCGCTGGCGCTATCGTTATGGCGCATCTGATGCTTTAGTCCAGCTAGCCCTCCATTTGAGGGAGTAAAGGCTCTACCTGCGTTAGCACATCGTCCAGGTCGGCTAGGGTAGGGGCTTGGAGCATCGCTATGCGTAGCGCACGGAAGTTGGGGATGCCCTTAAAGAGTGGTGTGGCGGCTAGGTGGCGACGACTATGCAGGATGCCTCTGCGCTCGTCCAGCTTCTCGATGTTCTTATGGACAATCTCTTTTAAGATCTCTAGCTGTTGTAGAGAGGTTAGCTGAGGAGCGGTAAAGGTAGGGTCGACGGCTGCACGCATCTCGCCAAAGATCCACGGCTGTCCGATGGCTGCTCGTCCGACCATCACCCCATCAACCCCATAGGTGTCAAAAGCGTGCCGTACCTCCTCGCCTGTCGTTATGTCGCCATTGCCGATGATAGGGATCTGGATCTCAGGATTAGAGCGCACCTCACCGATCAAAGTCCAGTCGGCGCTCCCCTTGTACATATCGCTACGCGTACGCCCATGAATGGTCAGAGCTGCGATGCCACAAGCTTGTAAGCGTGGTGCTAGATCTGTGATGATAAGGCTATTGTGGTCCCACCCTAAGCGCGTTTTGACCGTCACGGGACAACTCGCCACAGAGACCACCGCTGCGGTGATTTCAAGGAGTAGCTCGGGGTCACGAAGCATACCACTGCCAGCACCCTTGCCCGCGACCCGCTTGACGGGACAGCCGAAGTTGAGATCGAGTAGATCAGGCTCCAATTGGCAGGCTATACGAGCCGCCTCGCACATCGTCTCCACATCACGACCATAGATCTGTATGGCGACGGGACGCTCTGCCGGGTCTATGCGCATCTTGCGCATCGTGCTGGGCACGTAACGCACGAGCGCATCGGCACTGATGAACTCGGTGTAGACAAGGCTAACACCAAACTGCTTACAGAGCAGGCGAAAGGGCGCATCGCTCACATCTTCCATCGGTGCGAGCAGTAGCGGTTTAGAGCCTAAGTCAAGGGTGCCTATCTGCATATCTATTTGTCTGTCGGGGCAAAGCAAGTAAACTGTACCGCACTGTAAGACTTGTGCCAAGCGAAACGAGCAGACTCAGCAAAGTCCACCGTGTCGGGGTGCTCTAGTACTAAGATGGAACTAGGGCACCATGCTTTACTGGCAAAGAGTAAGTCTGGTATATCCTTTATCCACGGCAAGTTATACGGAGGATCAGCAAAGATCAGGTCGTAAGGCTCCCCATCGTATTGACGTAAGTACTGCTCTACCGAGCGGTTGAGGACTAGGAGCTGCTTGGTCGAGAGGATTTCCTTGTTTAGTGTGTCAGCGGCTGCTCGGATGAAGGCTGCGTGCTTAGGATGCTTCTCGATAGATGTCACTGAGGCTGCTCCTCGTGAGACAAACTCTAGAGAGATACTCCCAATGCCGGCAAAAAGATCGAGCACCCGCATACCCTCTACGTCATATTGTGCCGAGAGGCTGTTGAAGAGCGCCTCCTTGGCTATATCTGTCGTGGGGCGGAGCGTCAACCCTTTAGGTGGGGAAAGACGACGACGACCATATTTGCCTGCTATAATGCGCATGGTAATAACTCAATCAAGCGTACCAATAGTCTATCGGCATGACAGATACGCTCCAGTCGGCAGTCGTGAACTGTCGGTAGAGTGCTTGCAACAGCTCACCTACCAAGCTATCAGTGCCAGCCGTCCCGTCGGATAGTATGATGGATACAGGAGCCGCGTGATCCACAGAGCCATCTAGGTACACCTTACTTAAGAAGTAGAGAACCTGATAGAGATGATGCTGCCAGGTGCGGTAGCGAGGCCAACTGTAATGATTAGCACGAAGCAAGTTGCCCGACTGACATAGTACCAGATCGCAACCGCCCTCTACCAGCTCAACACCTAGCGAGAGCCCTGTCTGAAGAGACGACTGTCGCAACACCCGCTGTGCAAAAGGAAGGATTGTAGGGATAAACTGGCAAGCTACGAAGCTACGCTGCAGGAAGCCTTTGAGTAGATGACTAAAGCCTACAGCCAAGCTAGGCTTGCCGTCGCCTAGGGCGTACGAGTCGCTATAGTACTGCTCCTCATCGGCAAAAATAGGAGCCGTCAGTCGCCACCAGTGTACATCTTGCTCTCCGCTCATGCCACTCGGTATGACCACATAGTGAGAGGCTGGATAGAGTACGCGAACCTCTCCCTCAGGGTCACTGAGGATAGGGTGCTGTGCGATAATGTCTCCCCATAGAGCAGGGACACGAGACCAGTCTAGTGGCACAAAGTGGCTCTGCCCCCTTGTGTGATAGTCCTCCTGTGCACCCAACTCTCTCCCTTCGTTCGATGGCCCGTATAGATAGACAAAGCCATCTGCAGTCAGTCGCAATGTGAGCGAAGGAACTGCAGATGTCAGTGTGTCTTTAGGAAGTGCTGGAGGCTGCTGCATAGTAACTATATAATATAGAGTCAGACAACAGACTCCAAGCTCTGTAATCCTGCCCACCTGTCGAGAGATAGACTCTCTCTGACAGCAAGAACTTGCAGGCTGCGCTTGAAGTCTATTGTCTGAATTCGTATGTCAGTGTGTCTAACACAGACAAAGGATGGAGACAAAGAGAGCTACCTCGAGAGTTACTCCCAGTTGCCCGTGTTTTTGACCTCCTTGAGAGATCCTAGAGCGAGTCCAGGATATCCAGTGCCTTGATAGCGTGCCTCTGCATCCTTGATAGCTGTGTTGAGGAGTCGATGATCCTGATCAGCTAGGTAGACAGAGAGAGGTACAGCTGTACGGAATACGGGTACCATAACGACCTCCTCCCCGATCTCCTGAGCAACAGAAGCTGTATCGATCTCTATGATCGACTGGGGGAAGCCAGGTACCTGTAGAAATTCCTCTGGGGTCATACCACCCTTGAGTAGAGAGTCTCGTGCGCTAACCCATACAGTGTCACGTACGATCAGCCCCTTAGCAGCGGCCTGACGCTCATTCATGCCAGCCTCACGCATAGCATCGGTGTAGTCACCCTCAGAGCGAACGTAAAAGACCTTACCATCAGTAAGGAACTGACGAAGCTCATCTACGGGAGCATAGCGGTTGTAGACATCATGAAAGGCATTCTCAACGTGTGCCACCTCTTTCAGACGTACCTGGATAGGTGCCTCACGAGCAATGCGTGTCTTGGTGAATCGCTCCGGAGTTAGAATGCTCATGACTGCTAGATAGCCCACGACAACTGCTGCTATGAGCAGGAGGACGGTCATTAGTTTTCTCATAATATCGCCTATAAGTTTTGTAGTGTTGATTACGCTAGTTAGATAATGTGTGACTTAGATGCCTCCGAAGAGTACGAATCAAGAGAGACCAAGCCATTTCACAGTGCAAATATACGCTTTTCTCAATAGATAGAGCAAATCATTCAGGGCTGACGCATTATAACTAGTCTGTTAGGAGCTGCACATGACGATAGCTAGGGATACACGGTTCGATCATCGCCACACTGTGGTTACGAATCTTCTCTGATTACGCCTACCTCTCCGATGATTCGGATTTCTCCCGAAGAATTTTCCAAATAGCTCCTGAGGAAATTCCGATTTCCTCGGAGGAAAGAAAAAATTCTTCGGAAGAATCAAATGAAACTTCGGAAGAATCAAATGATAAGTCCGAAGAAATTCGCCGTTCCTTCGGGAGAAAATCAAAAATATCCTCCGAGATATTTGAAAATTCATCGAGAGAGATTGAAATGAGCTCGCTCAGTTTTTATAATGCGTCAGCGCTGGCAAATCATTGATCTCAATATAAGGGCTGACGTATGTTTATCTGACTTACAGAAACTGTGCGTGCCAATGAGCAAGAAGACTCGATTCGTGTGTGGCTACACATCATCACACGTAAGAGCTGCGGGATTGATGTCTCGGGAGGCTGTAAGAATAGGGGAGGAAACCTTCACTTGAGGAGGTCTTTGAGATAGTTCCAGCGACAAAAGTTAGTTGCTTTGCGGAGTGTGCTATAGTCTATAGCGTCCACAAGGTCTAGCTGGAGCCGGCTCCTTGTGATATGCTGTATCGTATGACGTAGCTCTACACGGGAGAGGACGGGCTTGGTATTAGAACTCTCCTGAATGGTGAAGGTACACTTCAATAGACTTCCCATCCAGTGGTTGGGGTTGTGGTTTTGGTAGCAATAGTTGCCGAGAGATGTCGCCAAGACAGAGCTTTTAGATAGATATACTGGCTGGGGCGTGTGGGCGTGATTGCCTATGACACTATCATAGATTGCTGGTACGATGCTATGGTACAGCGCTATCTGCTCTTGCGTGGGGGAGAGGTGCATCTCATAGCCCCAGTGTGGCATAAAGATATTGTAGGTGTGCTGGGGAGGTCTCCATTCGTGTGGAATTGATGGATGGGTCAGGCTAAGCGTCTCGATGATAGCCTGCTGATTGCTTAGGAGTGTTCTAGCAGATAGGGTGATTTGGTCTTCAATAGTAAGAGGGGTCGGGGCATCTCCGACGACTAAAAAGCCTTGATCTCTAAGTCGTTGGTTTTGCAGACTGAACGCTTCGCGTCCGAAGTCCGAGGCGTGGTTGTTGGCTACATTTAGGATTACCCCTCGTCCGAACGAAGTATGCAGATAGTCGTAGAGTGGGGTGTCTCTATGGGATAGAGCGAGGAAGCGTTGCTGATCTGTGACAACGCCCTCGAGGTTAAAGACTATGTAGTCCGCCGATGCTAGGAACTGCTCCAGTTCTACTGTATGGCTTGGCTTAGTGTCGCCAAAGGGCATTAGATCTCCAGTGAAGATCATCGAGACTTTCTTCCCCTGTTCAGAAGCTTTGGGTCTAAAGGTGTAATCAGAGACTAGGGGCTGCATACCCTCTAGGATATCGCTCTCGGACGACTCCTTGGGTGAGAGGAGTCTGTACTTAAGGAAGTCTACCTTCTCACTAAAGGTATAGGGCGATCCCCACCAGTGTGTTCCTTGTTTCCTCATAGTCGGTGAGGTATCCTACTCAGCTTGGATAGTCCTGAGGTGAGGTGTGGCGTACTTGGCGTAGTGGCGTATGTACTGCTCGATCTCATCGGGGGATAAGTATGTGCGCTGCTTGAACGCTTTGTACTCTTCACTAGCTATCTGGTTGTCATACATAGCATACTTTGCCCAGTCATAGAGCTGCCAGCCTAAACCATGCTGGATAGTCGTGAGATCTGTTGTCTTCTCGAAGTATGCTTTCCCGTGAGACTTGTCAGAGTATAGTAACAAGCAGTCTAGAATACCTAAGAGGGTCTTGGTCTCGTACTCCACGATGTGTGCTAGCTCATGCCCGACGATGCCAACAGCGGCGTTGTAGGGAATAGAGTCAAAAGGTATCCCCTTGAACTGTGGGTCGTTGTTGATAACTATCTTATATCGCCTAGGAGGGAAAACGGACGCTGGTCGGGACGCCATAGTCGTTTGCTCGCTCGAATATTCAAATTTGATATGCGTAGACTGTAGCTCAGGGTAGTAGGATAGAGCTACGATTAAGATATCTGAGTACTCAGGGAGTAAGCTTTTGTTGCGACCATAGATAGCGGCTAAGCTATCTGCCTCTGCTTGTGATGGTCTCGTAAGACATCTCTGTCCTACGGGACTAGCTATCAAATTATAAGTTGGAAGTGTTGACTTTGTTCTCGTTGCACAGGATGATGCAACAAGTTCGATGGTCACAAACCCGATGAGGAGGGCGAGGAGTGTCCACGCTGTCTGTCTGTCTGTCTGTCTGTCTGTCTGTCTGTGCAGAGAGATTGTTTGCAGTTACTCATTTAATCCATTGAGATAGTGCTGGCAAAGGTAGTGTATTTCTTTTTGAAAGGCTAATTCTGCTATTACAGAATTATTAAGTACCTTTGTGGAGCGGTTTTTAGGAAGAGAAAAAGATTGACTCTCTTTTCCCCTTTCAAAAAGATCGTTCAGCGTAGGCAGAGGTGGTGGCTCATCCCCAAGAGTTGCCCCTTATTCCTATGTACTAGCTATAGCTCAATCATTAAAAACGTGATACACGTATATCCCCTATTATGAATCAAAAAACTATAGTCACGGGTGTGATTGGTGCTGACGCACATGCCGTCGGCAACAAGATCATCGCCTATGCCCTCAACAATGCAGGGTACAAAGTGGTTAACCTAGGTGTCATGGTCTCTCAGGAAGAGTACATAGAGGCCGCTCTCGAGACCAAAGCTGATGCTATCCTCGTCTCCTCGCTCTATGGACACGGTGAGATAGACTGTCAGGGTCTGCGCGAGAAGTGCGACGAGGCTGGTCTCAAGGGCATCCCACTAGTTGCTGGAGGCAACCTAGTCGTGGGTAAGCAAGACTTTGCAGAAGTGGAGTCTCGCTTTATGGCGATGGGCTTTACCAAGGTTTATCCTCCTGGCACACCTATCGAGACTACCATCGCTTACCTAGACTCAATACTCGCAGACAAGTAGTATGCACTATCTTACGGTAGACTTCGGTAGTACCTATACGAAGTTGACTTTGATAGATGTAGCCAATGCGGAGATAGTGGCGACAGCCTCTGCCTTTACCACCATCACGACCGATGTGCTGGAGGGCTTTAACAATGCCTGGCAGAAGATCTTAGCACAGCACCCCGATGCTCACTACGACCGCCTGCTCTCCTGTAGTAGTGCGGCTGGTGGACTCAAGATGGTGGCTCTGGGGCTAGTGCCCTCGCTCACCTCTAAGGCTGCCAAGATGGCTGCCTCCTCGGCGGGCGCTAAGGTGGTCAAGACCTATGCCTATGAGATCTCTCACGCCGAGCAGGAGGAGATCTATGAGATCAATCCTGACCTGGTACTCCTATGCGGTGGTACCGACGGGGGCAACAAGGAGGTGATTCTGGCTAATGCACGTCGTCTGGCAGAGATCGATAGATCCTTTGCAATCATTGCTGCGGGCAATAAGTCTGCTTCCTATGACCTGGAGGAGATCTTCGCACAGTGCGACAAGAAGTGCGTCGTCACGGAGAATGTGATGCCTGAGTTCGGACAGCTCAACATCCTGCCAGCTCGTCAGTGCATTATGGATCTCTTCATTAGTCGCATCATCGATGCTAAGGGACTGGGCGAGGTGCAGAAGCGTGCCGAGCTAGAGATTATCCCGACCCCCTTTGCGGTCCTCAAAGCGTGCGAGCTACTGAGCAAGGGCATTGACGAGGAGCACCCCGGCTGGGGCGACTTGATGGCGGTGGATCTAGGTGGAGCCACAACCGACATTTACTCGATGACTGACGGAGCTCCGTCGATGGACAATGTCCTGATCAAAGGCATCCCCGAGCCTTACAGCAAGCGCACCGTAGAGGGTGACCTCGGTATGCGCTACAGCTTGAAGGCGCTGGAGGACGAGACCGATGTCAAGGCTCTAGCACGAGCTTACGGGGTCACGCCTGAGGCGATCGTTGACTGGGTAGAGCGCTGTGCTGCAAATCCTGACACAGTGGCTGAGCCTGGCTCGCAAGAGCAGGTGATCGAGGAGGCTCTAGCATATAGTGCCGTAGACATAGCTGTGGAGCGCCATGCGGGCGTCATTAGCAAGGTTTACACACCAGTAGGAGAGATGTTTACCCTCGTCGGCAAGGACCTGACCCAAGTGCCACGACTCATTGGCATCGGCGGCGCACTGATCAATAGCTCTGACCCGGCTCGGATCCTCTCGGGGAGTCGCTTTAACCCTCAGAGATACGAGTATGCGAAGCCCAAGGAGCCGCAGTTTTACCTAGACAAGCGCTACATCATAGCGAGCATGGGGCTACTCAGTCAGGTAGCTCCCGAGGTAGCTCTCACGATCTTGCAGCGAGAGGTACTACCTATATAATATAGACATACAAAAGACTCAATCACTCATACAGATTCCCCTATCACATGGAACTTAGGAATAAGCGAATAGACAACGATACCTTCTACAAGGAGCGTAAGGAGGTTCTCGCCTCATGGCCTACGGGCAAAGATGTCAACTTTGAAGAGGCTGTCGAATTTCAAAAGTCAATCCCCGAGGAGAAGATCTTCGGACGCAAACTCGCTCAGGCAGATGCTGAGGGACGCACACTCATACAGCCACGTGCTGGTGTGGCTCTATATACGGAGCACATCAAGCTCTTGCAGTTTCTAGAAGAGGAGGGCGGTGCAGATCTGCTCCCCTCGACGGTCGATAGCTACACACGTCTCAACCGCTACCATGAGGCTGAGAACGGTATCATCAAGAGTAAGGAGTCGGGACGATCCATGCTCAACGGCTTCCCAATCGTCAACTATGGTACCAAGATCTGCCGTACGGTCACCTCTGCACTCAAGAATCCGGTACAGGTGCGCCACGGTACGCCTGATGCGCGTCTCCTCACGGAGATCTCTATCGCTGGAGGCTTTACCTCCTATGAGGGTGGCGGTATCTCGTACAATATCCCTTACTCTAAGAACTTCTCCCTCGAGAAGACGATCATGTACTGGCAGTACACGGACCGCCTTGTCGGCATGTACGAGGAGGCTGGCGTGAGCATCAACCGCGAGCCCTTCGGCCCTCTGACTGGTACGCTCATTCCTCCCTGTATCTCCAACGCGGTGGCCGTTATCGAGACGCTCCTCGCTGCTGAGCAGGGTGTCAAGGATATCACCGTGGGCTATGGTCAGTGCGGTAATGTCATTCAGGATGTCGCTGCTATTCGCTCGCTCCGCGAGTTGACCAATAGCTATCTCAAGCAGTATGGCTACGACGACGTACGCATTACGACAGTCTTCCACCAGTGGATGGGAGGCTTCCCACAGGACGAGGCAAAGGCCTTTGGTGTCATCTCGTGGGGCTCAGCTACGGCTGCTCTAGCGAAGGCTACCAAGGTTATTGTCAAGACTCCGCACGAGGCGATGGGAGTCCCCACCAAGGAGGCTAACGCAGCTGGACTACGTGCTACCAAGCAGGTTATCTCTATGCTTCGTGACCAGTCACTCATAGATATTCCCGTGGTAGAGCGTGAGTCTGACGTGATCGTTCGGGAGACGAAGTGTATCCTCGACAAGGTTTTCGAGCTGGGCAAGGGCGATCTAGCTGTCGGTACGGTTGCTGCCTTTGAGGCAGGCGTGCTGGACATTCCCTTTGCGCCTAGTCGCTACAATGCGGGCAAGGTACTACCAGCTCGCGACGACAATGGTGCCGTACGTATCCTCGACACGGGTCATCTGCCCTTTACGGAGGATCTCAAGGCGTTCCACCGTGAGAGACTCGAGGAGCGTTCACGCTTCGAAAATCGTCCCGTGAGCTTCCAGATGGTCATCGACGATGTCTACGCCATCGGCAAGGGCTTCCTCGTTGGTAGACCCTAAAACTTAATCTATAGCAGTGCTATCCCTGTGGGGGTAGCACTCTTTCTAGCAAACAATTCTAACAATCTAATAAATCCAAGTAATATGAAGATCAAGAAGGTAGTCTGTGCCCCAGGCAAGACAGGATTCTTCTTTGACGACCAGAAGGCCATCAAGAAGGGCGCTAAAAACGATGGAGCCTTTTACTCTGGCGACCCCGTGACTCCAGGCTTTACGTCTGTACGTCAGGCAGGTGAGTCCATCTCTGTCCTCTTTATCCTAGAGGATGGTTCTATAGCTCACGGTGACTGTGCAGCTGTACAGTACTCGGGGGCCGGTGGTCGTGATCCACTGTTCCTCGCTGAGAACTTTATCCCAGTCATCATGAAGGAGATCGCTCCGCTCTATGAGGGCAAGGAGATCACCACCTTCCGCAAGATGGCCGACCTCGTTGACAAGCATGTCAATGCAGACGGCAAGAAGTACCACACGGCAATCCGCTACGGTGTCACACAGGCTTGTCTAGACGCTGTCGCTAAGAGCCAGCACAAGCTCATGGCGCAGGTCGTCGCTGATGAGTATGGTACGAAGATCTCTGACACGATGGTCCCCATCTTCTCGCAGAGTGGCGATGACCGCTATCTCAACGTTGATAAGATGATCATGAAGGAGGTGGGCGTACTGCCACACGCTCTCTTTAATAATGTAGAGACCAAGGTCGGCCTCAAGGGTGAGAAGATCAAGGAGTACCTCCAGTGGCTCCGCGATCGTATCGTCACGAAGCGTCAGAACCCCAACTACCAGCCCGCTATCCATATCGACGTATATGGTACGCTGAGCATCGTCTTCAACAACGACTTCCAGCGCATCGCTGACTATCTGAACGAACTCTCTGAGATCGTTGCTCCCTTTGAGCTTCGTGTCGAGGGCCCAGTAGATATGGATGGTCGTGAGCCACAGATCGAGGCTCTAGCTAAGATCCGTGAGCTACTTGATGCCAAGGGCTCTAAGTGCCAGATCGTCGCTGACGAGTGGTGTAACACGCTCGAGGATATCATCGCCTTCTCTGAGCGCAAGGCTGGACACATGGTTCAGATCAAGACGCCTGACCTCGGTGGTGTCAACAACGCTATCGAGGCTGTTCTTTACTGCAAGCAGCACAATATGCGCGCTTATCTGGGTGGTACTTGCAATGAGACCAACCGCTCAGCAGAGGTTTGTGCCAACATCGCTATGGCTACCTCTCCTTGCCAGTGCCTCGCTAAGCCTGGTATGGGTGTCGATGAGGGATACATGATCATCTTCAACGAGATGAGCCGTGTACTCGCTCTCAAGGATGTGCTAAAGTAAATTTTAGAGATTAGAAGTTAGAGGTTAGACTTTAGCTAACAGCCAAAAGCCAAAGGCTAACCTCTAACAGTAAAACAGAATATCGAGATATGACTCCAATAACAGACGAAATAAGAGTACTCTCCACGACAGCGATCCTCGGGTATGGATTCCCAGAGGCATCCTTTCGTGAGGGAATGAAGCGCAAGCCCCACGTCATCGCAGCAGATGCTGGTTCGACAGATCCAGGTCCTTACTACCTAGGGGCTGGCGTGAGCTTCACCGATCGCAACTCCGTGAAGCGTGACCTAGAGATCATGATCCAGGCCGGTGTCGAGAACAAGATCCCCGTAGTCGTCGGCTCTGCCGGTGGCTCTGGTGCCAATGCTCATGTGGACTGGGTGCTAGAGATCGTACGAGAGATCATTGCTGACAAGAAGCTATCGCTACGCTTAGCCGTCATCCGCTCTGAGTTTGACAAAGAGACCATCCTCCGTGAGTTTGACAAGGGACACATCACGCCCCTAGCACCAGCTCCCGAGGCTACAAAGAAGGACATCGAAGACTCCGTTCGCATCGTCGCTCAGATGGGCGAGGAGCCTTTTGTAGAGGCTCTCAAGGGTGGTGCTGACGTCATCATCGCAGGCCGTTCGTACGATCCTAGCGTCTTCGCTTGTCTACCGATCAAGGAGGGCTTTGACCGTGCGCTCGCACTGCACATGGGTAAGATCCTCGAGTGCGCTGCTATCTGCGCATTGCCCGGCAGCGGTAGTGACTGTATGTTTGGCTATCTGCGCAAGGATCACTTTGTACTTGAGCCACTTTCCAAGGATCGTAAGTGTACGACCCTCTCCGTAGCTGGTCACACGCTCTATGAGAAGACCGATCCTTACCATCTGCCTGGTCCTGGTGGTGCGCTTGATCTGCACGGATGTCACTTCGAGCAGATTGACGACAACAAGGTCAAGATCTCAGGTACCGTCTTCGAGCCCACCGATGGCTACTTCCTCAAGCTCGAGGGTACCCGTCTCGTAGGCTACCGCACGATCTCTGTTGCGGCTACGACAGACCCGATCATGATCAGCAAGATCGACTCCATCATCGACAGTGTCAAGGCTCGTGTCAAGGACAACTTCGACAACTACGGGATCAAGGACTACTACCTCGACTTCAAGATTTACGGCAAGAACGGCGTCATGAGCATGTTCGAGGGTATCGATGGTCATATAGGCTCAGAGCTAATGGTCGTCATCGAGGCTGTGGCTAAGACGCAGAAGGAGGCCGACACGATCTGTAGCTTCGCACGTAGTACGATGCTACACTTCGGCTATGAGGGACGTATCGCTACGGCGGGCAACCTCGCCTTCCCCTTCTCGCCCTCAGACTGCCACATGGGTGAGGTCTACGAGTTTAGCCTCTATCACCTGCTCAAGGTGGAGGACCCCAAGCAGTACTTCCCCGTCGAGTATATAGAGTATGCTGATGGTCAGCGTAAAAAATGAACCTTTAGATCGTATCAAGCAATGACACAGCACAAGTTAATGGATATAGCCTCCGTCATCCGGAGCAAGAATTCGGGTCCCTATGAGATCACTTTCGATATCATCTTCAAGGACTTCGATATATACAATCAGGTGAAGGCAGCTAAAGCGATCACCGAGCAGACTTTCTGTGATCTCTATCACATCAAGCCTGACCACATCGTCAAGATTGTCTACTTCGACCCAGCCAAGGCGATCAAGTGTACCATCGTCCGCCCCATCCCTTCGGGCAACCTCGGTGAGCGCGACGTCTATGGTGCGCAGCAGCATGCGCCTCTGATGGGTCTCTCCATCGAGTACTAAGCCTAACAGTTTAGATCAGATTAAATAGAGCTTTACTAGCTCCTAAATATAGCGTTAGCCCCCGCACGCTCTCATCGTAGAGTCGTGTGGGGGCTCTCTTGTTATAGATCCATAGCCTCCAATCGCCCAATCCTCGCTGCCCAGTAGGAGCGCTTGGGTAAGTGTCAGAGAGTACGCTGCGAGTGGCCAAGCTCATAACAGCTACCGCACTTTTGTCGAACAAGTAGGTTTTCTAAAAACTTTCTTCCCTTGGAAACTTTGTGTTCCTCCGTTGGAACTGAAAAGTTCCTCCGTTGGAACCGAAAAGTTCCTCCGTTGGAACTGGAGTTTCACCCGATGGAACCAAGGATAGAGGCAGATGAGACGAAAAAAAGAGAGGAGATGCCGATGAAGACATCTCCTCTCTTTGGGGATTTAGTGGGGAGGCGCGATGCTCCTCACGGTGTATGTTAGCTTTTACCGCAGGCTAGGCGGTGCTAGCTCGGGTTGCTACTTATCGCTTGGGGAAGGTAGGCTGCGGATGCGCCTTGACCTCCTCCAGAAGTACGCGTACGGCTGCTTCTAGCTGACTATCGTGTCCCTCGAGGACGCGGTTGTAGTCGAGCGGTACCACGACATCGGGCTCGAGCTGCTTATTCTCAAGGAAGTCTCCCTGCTGGGTGCGATAACCTACGGCGGGGATGCCGAAGAAGAGCCGCGGGTTCTGCATGGTGACCCAGTTGACCGAGGTCATAGTGCCTGGCACTGGCATACCGACTACCTTGCCCATGCCGAGGGTCTGGTAGACCCATGGAGAGCCGTGTGCATTGGAGTAGTCAGCCTCGCAGACGAGCATGACTGAGGGCTTGGTCCAGCGCTTGCTAGGCATCGTGCAGTAGTCCTGTCCACGCACCTCTTGCTGTAGATAAGCCTTGCCGCTGAAGAAAGTTTCGAGGTCTTCGTGCAGACGACCTCCACCGTTGTAGCGGATATCTATGACGATACCGTCGCATTGGTAGTACTTGCCCATCACCTCGCTGTAAACAGTGCGGAACTCGTCGTCGCCCATGCTCGGGATGTGTACATAGCCGAGACGACCATTCGAGAGACGCTGTACCTCAGCTTCGCGAGCCTTGACCCAACGCTTGTAGAGTAGCCCCGAGAAGCGGCCTGAAGAGATCGGACGAACTGCCTCGGTGATCTCCTTTTGCTCCTTATTACTATAGAAAGTGACAGCCGTGAGTGTGCCGGTAGTGCCTGCGAGGAGGTCACGCCAGTCGGTGTGGTGATTGATGCGTGTACCATTGATCGCGACGATGCGGTCACCAGGCTGTAGCTTGGTCAGGTAGGTGTCAAAGGGGCCGCCCGTAACGATTTCATCGACGATGATCCCCTCGAGGGGTAGGGAGTACCAGTTATAGAGTAGACCTAGGCGTCCCGAAGCAGGCTCGCTAGAGCCCTGTCTGTAGCCTGAGCCTGTGTGCGATACATTGAGCTCGCCCAGGATCTCACTGAGCATCTCGGAGAAGTCCTCGTTCGTTGCGATGTGGGGCAAGAACTGGCGGTAGTGGTCGGTCAGACCCTTCCAGTCTACGCCGTGCATATCTGCGCGGTAGAAGCGTAGACCCTCCTCGCGAACCATAAAGTCGTACATCGCCTCACGCTCGGCGTAGCTGTCTAGCTCCACACGAGCACGGTAGTTGACTGATTCAAACTTCTTTGAGGCGGGCGTAAAGCACTGTACCCGACCCGAGGATACGACGAAGATCTTATCCCCCTTAGGAGTTGGAGCCAAGTAGGCACTGCCGGAGAGATCTAGCTGACGTAGCATCGAGGTATTGCCCTTGCGCAGATCTGTCTGCCAGAGGTTGTACCCCCCCTCAAAGGCTGAGAGGTAGTAGAGGTTCTTTCCGTCGGCATCGACATAAGCGTCTGCTAGGTCGCTCGAATTGGGCGTGAGCCGTACGATGCGGTCTTCGATGCCCTGGACCTCGACGATGATTGGCTTGGTCTCGTCCTTCTTCTTAGCACTATCGGTAGGGACGGGATCAGGGCCATACTGCAGCGTGTCTAGTCCAGCGCGGTCGTAGAGGTCGCGCTCTTCGGGGGTCATGCTAAACTTCTCGTACGCCTTGCGATTGAGGAATACGAGGAAAGCATCGCTCATAGAGCCCCACGAAGCGTGGTTGCGCATACCATATCGGTCTGAGGTGAAGAGGATGGCATTGCCCTCCATAACCCAGCCAGCGAGGTCGCTGAAGTAACCGGTATTGGTCAGATTGGTCACCTCGCCACCGGTAGCTCTTACCAAGCCTACATCGCCAAAGGGAGCATGGACATTGGGTGTATACCCGAAGGCTATCCAGCGACTGTCAGGACTCCACTCGTAGCTGATGTAGCCGTGCATCTCGGGTTGATCTTTGCCACTGGTGACCTGCGTGAGCTTTTTGCTAGCTATATCATAAGTATAGATGCACTTGCGGTCTCCGACGAAGGCGATCTGCTTGCCATCGGGTGAGTACTGGGGGAGGGCTTGCTCCATCTTGCACTCGGGTATGAGGGGCTCCTCCTTGATAATGGTAGCAGAGGCGAAGTCTAGCTCCTTGTCCGAAGCGATGGTCGCCTTGTAGAGGATATGCTTGCCGTCACGGCGTGAGTCGTAGACGAGCGTCTTGCTGTCGGGACTCCAGGTGACGCTCTCCTCGGCGCCGGCACTCTGGGTGATGCGCTTCGTCGTGCCATGCTCGACAGAGGTGACGTAGACATCACCACGCATGATGAAGGCTAGCTGCTTGCCGTCACTGCTGGGCGTAAAGGAGCTACCTCCACTGCTAGCTGTGCGGCGGTACACTTTATCCTTAGGACCCTCGGTGCGCAGGGTGATCTGTACCTTCTGCGGGGAGCGTCCCTCGGTCATGGTGTAGAGGTCGCCATCGTAGGCGAAGCAGAGCCGTCCGGAGCGAGAGATGCTGAGGAAGCGCACGGGGTGATTGCGGAAGCTGGTCACCTGCTGAGCGGTTTGCTCGCCGATGCGCTGCTTCCAGACGTTGAGCGAATTGCTTTTGCCACGCTCGCTGATGAAGTAGACGGTCTGGTCATCGGGACCGAAGACGGGTGAGAGGTCTTCGCCTGGCTCTAGTGTGCAGGCGGTGGTGGCTCCTGTCTTGGGGTCTACTATATAAATGTCTCGTGTGACGGAGCTGGTGTGGTGCTTGCGCCACTTATTCTCAAAGCCCTTGATATCTTGCGCTACATAGCGGTCGCCACGATGGCTGAAGGTGACAGCCTCCAGAGGACGAGGGTTGTAGAGCATAGGCGTGCCGCCATCGACAGGTATCATATAGAGCTGCGAGAGAATGCCCGAAGGATTGAGCGCACTGGTGGCAGGCTGCTGGAGTGCTTCGGACATAATGATAAAACGACCGTCGGGTGTGTAGCACTCGACGGTATGGCTATTGCCCGAGTGGTGAGTGATGCGCTTGACATCTCCACCGAGGGCTGACATAGTATAGATGGAGCGGTGCCCATCACGATTGCTCATGAAAGCGATACGCTTGCCATCGGGACTCCATGTGGGGTGTGACTCGTACCCATCGGAGCCAGTCAGAAGACGCGCCTCGCCACCGATAGCGTCGACAATGTAGATGTCGCCTTGGTAGCAAAAGGCTATCTGATTACCATCTGGTGAGATCTGGGCATAGCGTAGCCAGCGGGGTGTCTCCTGCGCTACAGCCCCCACGAGCCAGGTGGCTGAGAGGGCTAGTAGGAGTAGGAGACGCTTGCAAAGGGAAGTATTCCTCTTCATAAAAACGGATATTCTTAGGGGTATTTACTTAGACGATAGAAGTTCGGTGGTACGCTTGATGAACTCTTGTAGGGCAACGCCTCGTAGTTCACCAGCTGAGAGTAAAGCCAGCTCGACGATGTGACGTATCATAGGCTGCTTCTCGGCATACTGGTCGAAGGAGCTTTGCATCTCGCCGTGTAGCTCTTCTTGCTGCTTGTGGAGAGCCTCCTTCTTCTCTTGTAGTTCTTTCTTTTGCTCCTCGGTAGGCTCGGTCTGCTCCTTGGCCTCCTTGTCTAGCTCTGTGACTTGCTCTTGGAGCGTGGCGAGCTGAGAGCGCAGGGGCGCAAGCTGTGGCTCTAGCTCCTTGCCCTCACCCTCTAGCAAGCTCTTGATGAGCGGGTGGTCGGCATTGAGTACGAGCGAATAGCTGTCGGGGAGTGAGTTGTAGAAGGAAGCTCCAGGCTGATACTGCGACATCTCTTTCATACGGCGCATCCACTCCATACGCGTGACCACTGCCGGCTGAGCCTCCTGACCCATATTGCGTAGGACGACCTGATAGTTGACCTCGCCCGTCGGGAGCGCCTTGGCAAAGAGGCTACGCATGATCTCAGTCTCATGTGCGGAAGCATCGGTCGTCGTGTCGTCACGCTGGATCAATTGGTCGACCGTGTCGCTGTCTACACGTACGAAGTGCGTGTTCTCCCACTTTTGCTCTAGATGGTTGAGTAGGGGCGTGTCGAGCATGCCGTGCATGTGGAGTACGTTGTAGCCCTTAGCTTCGGCAGCCTGGATGTAGCTGTACTGCGCCTCAGGGTCGGTAGCGTAGAGGTAGACGAGCTTGCCGTCCTTGTCGGTCTGATTGCTCTTGACCAGCTCGCGGTACTCCTCGGGTGTGTAGAACTTTCCAGCCACATCCTCCAGTAGGAGCAGCGACTTGAGCGCACGCTCCTCCATCTTCTCATCGGTGAGGATACCATAATGTATGAAGACCGATAGGTCGGGCCACTTAGCTTCGTAGGTGGGGCGATCATTCTTCATGATCTCCTCCAGCTTGTCGGCTACCTTCTTCGTGATGTAGCTACTGATCTTCTTGACATTGCTGTCGGACTGTAGGTAAGAGCGCGACACATTGAGCGGTATGTCTGGTGAGTCGATCACGCCGTGGAGCAAAGTCAAGTACATAGGCACGATGCTCTCCACCTCGTCAGTCACAAAGACCTGATTGCAGTAGAGCTTGATCTTGTTGCTCTGCAGATCCACCTTGTTGCTCACCTTTGGGAAGTAGAGTACGCCGGTCAAAGTGAAGGGGTAGTCTACATTAAGATGTATCCAAAAGAGCGGCTCGTCAGCTCCTGGGTAGAGCTTGCGGTAGAACTCACGATAGTCCTCGTCCGTAAGGTCTTGCGGCTTGCGAAGCCAGAGCGGGTTGGTATCGTTGATCACATTGTCCTCATCGGTGTCCTGCATCTTGCCGTCCTTCCACTCCTGCTTCTTGCCAAAGATGATGGGGATCGGGAGGAAGCGACAATACTTCGTCAGTAGCTCCTCGATGCGTGCCTGCTCGAGGAATTCGCTGCTCTCTTCGTCCAGATGCATGATAATGTCGGTGCCACGCTCGGTGCGGCTACCCGTACTCATCTCGTAGGCAGGCGAGCCGTCACAGCTCCAGTGGACGGGCTGTGCGTCTGGCTGGTAGGAGAGGGTGTCTATCTCGACACGCTCGGAGACCATAAAGGCTGAGTAAAAGCCTAGTCCGAAGTGTCCGATGATATTGCCCGAAGCGTCTTTGTACTTCTCCAGAAAGTCCTCCGCTCCAGAGAAAGCTATCTGATTGATGTAGCGCTCTACCTCGTCGGCAGTCATACCGATACCGTAGTCTCGTACGGTCAGTGTGCGCGCCTCCTTATCTAGTAGGACCTCTACACGGAGGTCCTCAGTGTTGCCCACCTCCGTGCCACGAGCTATCAGAGCGCGTAGCTTGGTCGTCGCATCGACTGCATTGGACACGATCTCACGGAGGAATATATCATGCTCACTATAGAGAAACTTCTTGATGACGGGGAATATGTTTTCACTCGTAACCCCGATTTGTCCTTTATTACTATTCATAAGCTTGAGTTATTGTCAGATTTGAATGGTTACCGCTCGTCGCCCTTCTGGCTGGAAGAGGTAAACGAGGGTAGGGCGAAGCCTAGGGTCGCTTCATCGCTCTTTGCTTGCGTCTCCTTTTGCGGTGCACGCTTGTCTACCTCCATGAGGAGTTCGCCCTCAGAGACACGCAGACGCACCGTGTCGCCCACATTTGCCTCACCATCGAGGATGAGATCCGTCAGCTTGTCCTCGATCCAGTGACGCAGAGCACGTCTCAGCGGTCTAGCACCGTACTCTAGGTCAAAGCCCACGTCGGCGAGCTTGTCCTTTGCCGAGGGGGTGACCACGAGGTTGTACCCCTGCTCGGAGAAACGCGCCATGATAGGACGTAGCTCCACGTCTACGATCTTGCGGATGTCCTCCTTCTCCAGGCTGGCGAAGTAGATCGTCTCATCAAGACGGTTGAGGAACTCAGGGCTAAAGTGCTTCTTGAGCTGCTTGCTCAATAAAGCCTCCTGCTCTGTCTGGGTGAGCTGCACCTCCTGACGGAAGCCGACACCAGCACCAAAGTCCTTGAGCTGACGCGTACCGATGTTGCTCGTTAGTATGATGACCGTATTCTTGAAGCTCACGTGCGTGCCGTCGGCAGCGGTGATAAAGCCATCGTCGAGGATCTGCAGAAGTATATTGTAAACGTCAGGGTGCGCCTTCTCTAGCTCGTCAAAGAGTACGACCGAGTAAGGCTTGCGTCTCACTTGCTCCGTGAGCTGTCCGCCCTCGTCGTAGCCGACGTAGCCAGGAGCTGCGCCCACGAGACGAGAGACGTTGAACGACTCCATATACTCACTCATATCAATACGTATGAGTGCGTCCTCATCGTCAAAGAGTAGCTCGGCAAGCTTCTTAGCTAGATAAGTCTTACCGACACCGGTCGGACCAAGGAAGAGGAAGCTCCCGATGGGGCGCTTGTCGCTACCCAAGCCAAGGCGGTTACGCTGTATCGCTTTGACCACCTTGTCGATCGCATCATCCTGACCGATCACTATATCCTTGAGCGTCTGGCGCATCTGGCGTAGCTTAGCGTGCTCCTCCTGACTGATGTTGGAGATAGGCACCCCGCTCATCATAGAGACCGTCTTGGCGACCGCCTCCTCATCTACAGGTAGATAGATGGCAGCCTCCTGGGCATGAGCTTTCTCCAGCTCCTCGTCCACTTCTTTTTGGACTAAGTCCTCCTGCACTTTGAGGGTCATAGCGGTGTCGTAGTTGCTTTCACGCACTGCCTTGTCACGAGACGCACGATAGGTGCGTAGCTGCTGTCGGAGCGAAGCGACCTTGTCGCTCTCACCCACTTTGCCCTTGAGGTGCATACTCGCTCCTACCTCGTCTAGGACGTCAATAGCCTTGTCGGGGAAGTAGCGGTCGTAGATATATCTATTGGTCAGACGCACCATAGCGACCAAAGCTTCGTCGCTGTAGCGTACATGGTGAAACTCTTCATATCGTCCTCGCAACTGGCGCAAGATCTCCAGAGTCTCTTCGGGCGTGTTTGGCTCGATCATCACCTTCTGGAAGCGACGCGCCAAGGCACCATTCTTCTCAATGGTCTTGCGATACTCATCTAGTGTGGTGGCGCCGATCACCTGTATCGTACCACGTGCCAGAGCCGGCTTGAGCATATTTGAGGCATCCATACTGCCCTCTGTCGAGCCCGCGCCCATCAGCGTGTGGATCTCGTCAAAGAGTAGGATCGTATTGCCTAGCATCTCAGCCTCCTTGAGTAGCGCCTTAAATCGCTCCTCAAAGTCTCCTCTGTAACGTGTTCCAGCTAGCATCTGTGCCAGGTCTACGCTGTAAAGCACCTTACCTCGAAGCTTGTAACTCACCTCATCGCGAGCTAAGAGTTGTGCCAAGCCCTCGGCGACGGCTGTCTTACCGACACCCGCCTCGCCGATCAGCACGGGATTATTCTTCTGTCGGCGACAGAGTATATGTGTGATACGCTCTAGTTCCTTAGCACGACCAATCATCGGGTCTAGCTTGTCGTTCTTAGCGAGCTGGTTAAGGTTGGTCGCAAAGGCATCTAGCGCAGGTGTCTTAGAGCGCTTGCTAGACTTAGAGGCTTTCTCCTCCTTGTCGCCCTCATCATCGGCGTTTAGGTCGAAGGGGTTGCTTTCTGAGTTTTGCGTCACCTTGCGCTGCTCGTGACGTATGATTGCCTTGATATGCTCTTGTATCTCTTCGGGTAGCTCCTCTAGCGGCACAGCGCGCATAGAGTTTTTGTCCGTCTCTCCGTCGGGATTGTTCTGAGAGACGAAGACCTCCACCTGCTTTACAATAGTGTTAGGATCCATGTCGCTAGCAGGCTTCTTCGTCTGAGGAGCGTCTGAACCGGCTATGGCTGAGTAAAGCCTCTCAAAGGGAGCCTCCCATGCGGCGACATCGAGCTCATCTCGCATCTCCTCTGTCAACGCGTCAGGCATACCCGCCATAGCGGTGGAGAGGATCGTCTGAAGCATCTGCTCCTCCGCTTCGACACTGGCTATCGCCTGCACCTCGACAGAGGTCGCTTTAGTGCTATGCTCTAGGCTGTTCTGTACGTAGCTAGCTAGGATATCCTCCTTAGCAGGACGAGAGGTGATGAATGGCCATGGGTAGATGTCCGGCCGCCCCTCGTGTAGCATATAAGCGACAATACGCGGTGCGTCAATTATGGGGAAGTCATCATGATTGGGGAAGATCTCCCACGCTCCCTCCAGAATGGCCTTGACCTGATCGTGGTAGTAGCGTACGAGCTCCGCACTAGGCATCGTATACTGACTCTGCTCGATGGTGTCATGGATCTGCTTGTAGTACCCATTCTTCGCAGGCTCCTCAAAGAGCGTATATTGTAGTTGAGTGAGCGGTATATTTAGAGTACGCAAGATGAAGACACTAGGGAAGGTGTCTTTACTGCGAGCTAAGTCGATAAAGAGTGATCTAGAGATGTCTAGTTGCTTCCCCGAGCGTAGTCCGATAGCGCAAGCTCTAGAAAAGGCTCTGACCACTAGGTCACTTATTTGATATGGCGTGAAATTCATGCGTTTGTAGTTATCTCTTGAGAGTGAATTATGTAGTGCCTCGTACCGTTTAGACGGCTCCAGCACTGGGCGATATATGCGGGTGCAAAGCATAGCTAGGTACCCTCGTGCAATAGTCTCGCTGTGTAAAGGTACTCAAAAACTGTACCACGACAAGGGCTGCGACTATCATCAGCCGTATCCACGCCCTAGATAGACGAAATAGACAGACGAGATGGAGGCTAGGACAAATTGACCCAACGATGTATGCTGAGATAGGGTAGGGCAAAAAAGAGAGAGACCTACTGAAGCCTCATCTACATAAGGTCATCCAATAGGTCTCTCTCGTAGTACGCAGGATGAGAGTCGAACTCACACACCATTGCTGGCACTACCCCCTCAAAGTAGCGTGTCTACCAATTCCACCACCTGCGCATACAATATTATATAGTCTCCTACAGCAACTACTACGCCTAAAGTAATCTTAGGTGCCCAAGACAGGAATCGAACCTGCACAAACTTGCGTTTACTAGTACCTGAAACTAGCGCGTCTACCAGTTCCGCCACTTGGGCTTGTAGCAGTGACTACCTGTGTACATATAACAAACTCTCCATAGTAGTCATGGGGAGTCTAAAAAAAGTGCTGTAATCAGGAGATCGCTACCTCCTTAAGACCAATAATCCTCTTACTCCGTCACGCTTGCTGACCATCTTGTCAAGAAGCGATGACCTCGTATGAGGAATCAGAGCGGTGCGGACGGGACTCGAACCCGTGACCCCCTGCGTGACAGGCAGGTATTCTAACCAGCTGAACTACCGCACCTCGGTTGTTTTGCTCTGCAAAGGTACAAAAAATATCAACACTGCAATAGCTGAGATGATTTTTCTTTCGCGAAGCTCCGAATGAAACCCTTCAGATAGGCTCACTAGCCTATGTCTCGAAGGCGAGAGCAACGCTCCTCTGCTCCTTAGCGGTGACAAAGGTACGACAATTTTCGAAACTAACAACTGTTTTCTCGTCAATTTATTCTTCGCGGGGGCTGATTGCTAGTCGTGCATAGTTCTGACATGTGACTTAGATGTCTGTTAGATAGTGCTTTGTGCTAGGCTTCATTTGAAGAGAAAAATCTTTATTCCGGAGATAGGATTGTTTGATCAGCACTGTTCTCTTATCCCCCTAGGAGGAAATCACAAACTCTCACGTGGATGTTTTGAAATCTCCACGGAGGTAAGAAATAATACTTCGGAAGAATCAAACGAAACTTCGGAAGAATCAAATGATAAGTCCGAAGAATTTCTTGTTACCTCCGTGGAAAATGATAAATAGCTCCGGAGGAATTTTGCAAACCTTCCGTGGAGATGTCATCGTCAGGTGAGGGCGCGTAAATTTATATAGAAATGGTGAGCCCGTAGTGGTCACTATTTAGTACCTTTGCAAAGACTTCAGTTTAATGGGGTATGATACCCCTATATTATATAGCACAGTTATGACCGATACACGATACATCTTTGTGACAGGAGGCGTGGTCTCCTCGCTTGGTAAGGGTATTGTAGCCGCCAGCCTTGGCAAATTGCTTCAAGCTCGTGGGTACAAGGTTACGATACAGAAGTTTGACCCGTATATAAACATCGACCCGGGCACGCTCAATCCTTACGAGCATGGCGAGTGCTATGTGACGGAAGATGGCCATGAGGCGGATCTGGACTTGGGTCACTATGAGCGCTTCCTCAATATCCGCACCTCTCGAGAGAACAACATCACCACGGGACGTATCTATCAGAGTGTGATCAATAAGGAGCGCCACGGCGACTACCTTGGTAAGACGGTTCAGGTGATCCCGCATATCACAGATGAGATCAAGCGGAGCGTACGTCGTCTAGGACTGAAGCATCACTACGACTTTGTCATCACAGAAATAGGTGGTGTGGTCGGAGATATCGAGTCACTGCCTTTCCTAGAGAGTGTACGTCAGCTCAAGTGGGAACTCAAGAGCCATTGCGTCTGCGTCCATCTGACTTATGTACCCTTTATCGCAGCAGCCAAGGAGTACAAGACGAAGCCTACGCAGCACTCGGTCAAGCAGCTCCAAGAGGAGGGTATACAGCCCGACATCTTGGTGCTTCGTACGGAGCATAAGCTGAGCGATGAATTGCTAGACAAGGTAGCGCTCTTCTGCAATGTATCTAAGGAGAGTGTCTTCCAGAGTATCGATATGCCGTCGATCTATGAGATACCGCTACTCCTGCAGGAGCAGGGGCTAGATCGTCAGGTGATCCAGCAGGCTGGTCTAGAGGTGGGCGAAACACCTAAAATGGAGGGGTGGCGCAACTTCGTTCACCGGATGAAGTCAGCTACCAAGGAGCTACACATCGCCCTCGTGGGCAAGTATGTAGAGCTACAAGATGCCTACAAGTCTATCGATGAGGCGCTACTCCAGAGCTGTGTGTATCATGATCGCAAGCTCAAGCTAACCTCCATACATAGCGAGAGCATCACCAAGGACAATGTGGAGAAGCTCCTGAGTGGCTACGATGGGGTTGTGGTGGCCCCAGGCTTTGGCTCTAGAGGTGTAGAGGGTAAGTTGATCGCCCTAGAGTATACCCGTACGCATCAGATCCCGACGCTTGGTATCTGCTTGGGTATGCAGTGCATGGCGATTGAGTTTGCTCAGAATGTGCTGGGCCTAGAGGACTGTAACACGACCGAGATCAAGCCGACAGCGGCCAATAAGATTATTGATCTGATGGACGAGCAGAAGGCGGTCTCAGACCTAGGCGCTTCCATGCGACTAGGTGCTTATGAGTGCGAACTGAAAGAGGGTTCTAAGCTGGCAGAAGCTTATGGCAAGCTCTTGATCTCAGAGAGACATAGACACCGCTATGAGTTCAACAGTCAGTACCGTACAGCCTTTGAGGAGGCTGGCTTTAAGTGCGTAGGAACCAATCCCGAGACAGGTCTCGTCGAGGCTCTAGAGCTAGAGGGACACCCTTGGTACATCGGTGTGCAGTACCACCCAGAGTACAGCAGTACGGTCTTGCAGCCTAGTCCTATCTTTATGGCCTTTATCTCAGCAATTAGTAATCGATAGAGGCGCACATCTCGAGCAGTTTCTTTTATACACGACATACTCTATACTTTAGATGAATAAATCAAACCTCATAGGTATCGTTCTGATCGGCGTGGTCATCGTCGTCTACTCAGTCTTCCTACTCCCTAAGCAGACGCCTGCATCTACTCCTACACCGGCAACTGATACCACTCAGGTCGAGACAAATACAGCTGTAGCCTCTGCAGAGGAGAGCCAAACGACTACAAATCTAGCAAAGCCTGCCCCCATCGACTCGCTCTACGCTTTTAGTCAGCTGATGAGCCAGCCAGCTAAGGAGTACACGCTACAAAACGAAAAGCTGTGCGTCACCTTCTCTACTCAGGGTGCTATGCCTATCTCCGCAGAGCTGGCAGACTATCAGAGCTACGATAGCACACAGGTGAGACTCTTTGCTCCTGGTGACTTTATGCTCAACCTGCCTATACGGACGAACCAAAATCAGCTCCTAGACACGAAAGATCTGATCTGGCAGGCCAGTCAGCCCAACGACTCAACGCTCTTGATGACGCTGCCGATAGACTCGTCGAGCTATCTGCGCATCATCTACACGATGCCTTACGAGGGCTATATGCTTGGCATGGCTATCGAGGGGCAGGGGCTGGGCTCGCTACTGCAGAGCAACAATGCGATACAAGACCTAGAGATGAGTCTGCGCATACCGCGACAGGAGCGCTCCTGGAAGTTCGAAAATCAGTACTCCACCATATATTACAAGTATCCTGCAGACGATGTAGAGAAGCTGAAGGAGACCAAAAATGAGCAGGAGAAGGATGTCCGTGAGAAGATCCAGTGGGTGGCGATGAAGGATAAGTTCTTTAGCACCGTGCTCATAGGTCTTGGAGATACCCGCCTAGAGGGGAATAGGATGTCCTTTAAGACAGAGCCTAAGGAGACGGATTATATCAAGGCTTGTAACTATCACGGATCCTTTGCAATGGACATACGTGATGGGCGCAAGGCGGACTTTGCACTCTTCATGGGGCCTTTAGACTACAACATGCTCAAGGCGATGGACGCTGGCGTGGACAAGGCGCAGCGACTAGACCTCAAGCGGATGATCTATGTGGGTGGCTCGCTCTTTAGATGGATCAATGTCACCCTGATTCGTCCGCTGATAGACTTCCTCCAGAGCTTTATCTCCAACTGGGGTATTATCATCCTCTTGCTGACACTCATTATCAAGCTCTTTCTCTCGCCACTTACCTTCAAGAGCTATATGTCGCAAGCTAAGATGCGTGTCTTGAAGCCACAAGTGGAAGCAATCAATGCTAAGTATGCGGGCGATGATCAGCAGATGATGATGAAGCGGAGTCAAGCAACGATGCAGCTCTACCGCAATGCGGGGGCTAGCCCAATGAGTGGCTGCTTGCCGATGTTGCTGCAGATGCCTTTCTTGATAGCGCTCTACATGTTCTTCCCGACGGCTATAGACCTACGTGGGGAGAGCTTCCTCTGGGTCAAGGACCTCTCTACCTATGACCCGATCATCTCGTGGAGCACGGACATACCCTTCATCACGGGGCTACTGGGTGGTAACCATATCAGTCTCTTCTGCTTGCTATGGGCTGTCACCAACATCATTTACTCCCGCTATACGATGAGCATGTCCGCAGGTGCGGACAACTCGCAGATGAAGATGATGCGCTTTATGCCTTACATCATGACGATCATGTTCTTCATCTTCTTCAATAGCAATGCCGCTGGTCTGACCTACTACTACTTTATCTCTACGCTGATCACGATCCTGCAGTTTGTTGCTAGTCGACTACTGATCAATGAGGATAAGGTGCTGGCACGTCTCGAGGAGAACCAGAAGAAGCCCAAGAAGAAGAAAGGCTTTATGGCGCGCCTCGAGCAGATGCAGAAGGAGCAAGAGAAGCTCATGCGTGAGCAAAACAAGAAGCGTCGCTAACTAAGATATAACCCTCGGCGGATCTATGGAACCTCTCAAGCACGAGTGCGGGATAGCACTCATACGACTACGCAAACCCCTAGAGTACTACGCAGAGCACTACGGTACGACCCTCTACGGGCTGAACAAGCTCTACCTCCTGATGGAGAAGCAGCACAACCGTGGGCAAGATGGCGCTGGGCTAGCTGTGGTCAAGACACAGGCACCTCCAGGTGACGAGTACATCTATCGAGAGAGAGCTCTCGGCAGTAACGCTATTACGGAGATATTCAAGAAGGTACATGAGACCATAGCCATGGCTCACGATGGTACGACGCCTACCGTAGAGCAGGCGACGCAGGCTGAGCGCTATACGCCTTTCCTGGGCGATTGCTATATGGGTCATCTACGTTACAGTACGACGGACTTGGCGGGCTTGACCTTCGTACATCCGATGGTACGCCGTAGCAACTGGAGAGCGAAGTCCCTCGCCGTGTGTGGTAACTTCAACCTGACCAATGTGTCGGGCATCTTTGACGAGATCACAGCCATCGGTCAGCACCCTCGTACCTCTAGCGACACACATATTATATTAGACCAAGTAGGTCACCGCCTAGACCGTGAGGTGGAGCGTCTCTACAAGATCGCTCACGAGGAGCAGGGGCTAGAGGGGATGGACATAACGCACTTCATCGAGGACAATCTTGATCTGACCAACGTGTTGCATCGTACCAGTCCTATCTGGGATGGAGGCTTTGTGATGTGCGGCATGACGGGGTCGGGAGATTCTTTCGTCTTGAGAGATCGCAACGGCATCCGCCCCGCATTCTACTACATTGATGACGAGATTATCGTCGTTGCTAGTGAGCGTCCTGTGATCCAGACGGTGATGAATGTGACCTACGACAAGGTCCTTGAGCTAAAGCCTGGCGAGGCACTCACTATAGACAACAAAGCTAATCCGAGTATCACGCAGATCCTGGAGCCTGGCGAACTGAAAGCTTGCTCCTTCGAGCGTATCTACTTCTCTCGTGGTAGTGATCGAGACATCTACCGGGAGCGTAAGATGCTAGGGCAGCTCCTCACGCCAGCTATCCTCAGAGAGATAGACGGCGACTTGACTCATTCGGTTTTCTCCTTTATCCCCAACACCGCCGAGGTCGCTTACTTTGGTATGCTAGAGGGACTAAACCTAGAGCTCAACAAGCGCAAGGCGGAGCAGATCGAGCAAGCGTTGGGAGCTCCCGACTTTGACGCACAACTGACGCATATCCTCTCGCAGCGCATACGTAGTGAGAAGGTCGCCATCAAGGACATCAAGCTACGCACCTTCATCTCCGAGGGCAATACGCGTAACGACCTAGCGACGCACGTCTACGATGTCACCTACGGCTCCATCGAGCGTGGCGTGGACAACCTCGTGGTCATCGACGACAGCATCGTACGAGGCACCACGATACGCCAGAGCATCCTCACGATCCTAGACCGCTTAGGACCGCGCAAGATCGTTTTCGTCTCCAGCGCTCCACAGATCCGCTATCCTGACTACTATGGCATCGATATGCGTCACGTGGACGAGTTCATAGCCTTTAGAGCTATGATCGCACTACTTCAGGAGCGAGGTCTGCAGCGTATGCTCGACGAGGCATACCGTGAGGCGATAGCTCTCAGGGAGCGTCCGCTCACGGAGTACGTCCCCAACGTGATCAAAACCCTCTACGCACCCTTTACGGAGGAAGAGATCTCTGCCAAGATCGCTGAGCTCGTCAAGTCAGATGGTATCAAGGCAGAGGTTAGCATTGTCTACCAGACAGTAGAGGCTCTACACGAAGCTATCCCACACCATCCAGGCGACTGGTACTTTACGGGCGACTATCCTACGCCTGGAGGGTCCCATCTCGTCAACGATGCTTTCATTGCTTACTACGAGCAGCAGTACAATCGCAAATAGACATAGACGCTCTTTTCAACTAATAATCATGCAAACATCCACACAGCGCAAAGCTACGCTCACGCTACAAGACGGATCTACCTACACGGGCTGGCACTTCGGTGCGACTAGACAGTTGGCTGGTGAGGTAGTCTTTAATACAGCCATGAATGGTTACACCGAGTCGCTCACAGACCCCAGCTATATGGGGCAGATCTTGGTGATGACCTATCCGATGGTGGGCAACTACGGTATCCCTGCTGCCACTCGAGATGAGTACGACATTCCAAACTACTACGAGAGTGATGGCTGTCTTATGCGCGCTCTGATAGTCAACAGCTACTCGCCAGAGTACTCACACTGGAATGCGGAGCAGTCTCTAGGGGACTTTATGGCAGAGCAAGGCGTCGTGGGGATTACGGGCATCGATACACGAGCTCTGACCAAGCATCTGCGTGACCACGGCATACAGGTCGGCACGATAACCATCGAGGGCGAGACCTCTCCCATAGAGTCCTCCATCGGAGAGCAAAACTTAGTTGCTCAAGCCTCTTGCCCCGAGCCGCGCATCTACGGTTCGGGCGATTGTCATATAGCTTTGATCGACTGTGGACTCAAGGACAACATCCTTCGCTCGCTCATCGATGAGCGCTTCACCCTCCACCGCGTCCCTTGGGACTATCCTTTGGAGCAGATCGAGGGACTGCGTGGTGTCTTCATCAGCAATGGTCCTGGCTCGCCAATGTGCTGCAAGGAGACGATCAGACAGATACAGTATGCCTTCGAGCGTCAGCTCCCCACTTACGGCATCTGCATGGGCAATCAGCTGATGGCACTCGCCTCTGGTGCTAAGATCTACAAGATGAAGTACGGACACCACGGGCACAATCAAGCTGTCCAGTTGGTCGGCTCACCCCAGTGCCTCATTACTAGCCAGAACCATAGCTACGCTGTCAACTCAGCGACACTCCCTCAGGGATGGGAAGAGTGGTACACCAACCTCAACGATGGCACCAATGAGGGGCTAATGCACACCGACCTGCCATTTCGCTCGGTACAGTTCCACCCAGAGGCAAAGGGCGGTCCGCTAGATGCGCTCAGCTTCTTCACTGACTTTCAGGACACCGTCCTGAACTACCCACAATTGTCGAAATAACCCATCAAGCTCGACCAAACCATGACTCAGCGTAAGCAATACAATAAGATACTCCTACTCGGATCTGGCGCACTCAAGATCGGAGAGGCAGGCGAATTTGACTATTCAGGCTCACAAGCTCTCAAAGCTGTCAAAGCGGAGGGTATCAAGACCGTCCTCATCAACCCCAATATCGCTACGGTTCAGACCAGCGAAGGCGTTGCTGATGCGGTCTATTTCTTACCCGTCACGCCTTACTTCGTAGAGCGTGTCATAGAGCGTGAGCGTCCCGACGGCATCATGCTAGCCTTCGGAGGGCAGACCGCGCTCAACTGTGGTGTCCAGCTCTTTCAGTCGGGTGTCCTGGAGCGTTACGGCATCGACGTGCTCGGTACACCCGTCGAGACCATTATGGCGACCGAAGACCGCGAGCTCTTTGTCGAGAAGCTTGACGAGATAGAGGTCAAGACGATTCAAAGCCACGCCGTCACCACGATGGAGGACGCTCTCGTCGCTGCCAACCAACTAGGCTACCCCGTCATCGTACGAGCTGCCTATGCGCTGGGTGGCTTGGGTAGTGGCTTCTGCGACAATGATGAGGAGCTCCGAGTCCTTGCTGAGAAAGCCTTCGCCTTCTCCCCACAGCTACTGATCGAGAAGAGCTTGCGCGGCTGGAAAGAGATCGAGTACGAGGTGGTGCGAGACGCTTACGACAACTGCATCACCGTCTGTAATATGGAGAACTTTGACCCGCTCGGCATCCACACCGGTGAGAGTATCGTCATCGCTCCATCACAGACCCTTTCCAACGATGAGTATCACAAGCTCCGCACGATCGCTATCAAGATCATCCGTCACCTCGGTGTCGTAGGCGAGTGCAATGTGCAGTACGCCCTCGACCCCTACAGTGAGGACTACCGTGTCATCGAGGTCAATGCGCGTCTCTCTCGCTCTTCGGCACTAGCCAGCAAAGCTACCGGCTATCCCCTCGCACACGTTGCTGCGAAGCTCGGACTAGGCTATGGACTCTTTGAGGTGCAGAATGCGGTGACAGGCTCCACGCCAGCCTTCTTCGAGCCAGCACTAGACTACTGTGTCTGCAAGATACCACGCTGGGACCTCGGTAAGTTCCACGGTGTGTCTCGTCAGCTCGGCAGTAGCATGAAGTCTGTCGGTGAGGTTATGGCGATCGGTCGCACCTTTGAGGAGGCCATCCAAAAGGGACTCCGCATGATCGGGCAGGGTATGCACGGCTTCTGCGAAAACAAAGAACTCGTCATCCCCGACATCGACACAGCCCTGCGGGAGCCGACCGACACCCGCATCTTCGTCATCAGCAAAGCATTCCGTCAGGGATACAGTGTGGAGCAGATCCACGAGCTTACGAAGATCGATCGCTGGTTCCTCTATCGCCTCAAAGGCATCCTAGATACCTCCGAGACACTAGGCACTTGTGACTCCATAGAGAGTCTCCCCGCAGAGCTACTACGGCAAGCTAAGGAGCAAGGCTTCACCGACTTTCAGATCGCACGTGCCGTCACCAAGGAGTACAAGAAGCCCCTGCACAAAGAGGCAGACCAAGTACGTCAGCACCGCAAGAGCCTCGGCATACTACCTTATGTCAAGCAGATCGACACGCTAGCCGCCGAGGTACCTGCCGAGAGCAACTACCTCTACCTTACTTATCATGGCGAGGAGCACGACATAGCTACAGAGCAAGACGGCAAGTCTGTCATCGTATTAGGCTCGGGAGCCTATCGTATCGGTAGCTCCGTCGAGTTTGACTGGTGCGGTGTCAATGCGCTACACACCATTCGCAAGGCGGGTCTGCGCTCTATCATGATCAACTACAATCCAGAGACCGTCAGTACAGACTTTGATATGTCAGACCGTCTCTACTTTGACGAGCTCACCTTCGAGCGCGTCATGGATATCATAGACCTAGAGGCACCCAAGGGTGTCATCCTAGCTACGGGCGGTCAGATCCCGAACAACCTAGCGCTACGTCTTGCCGCTAATGGAGTCACCATCCTAGGCACGCAAGCCGAAGATATAGACCATGCGGAGGATCGACACAAGTTCTCCGCCATGCTAGACGAGCTAGGTATCGACCAGCCCGAGTGGAGCGAGCTCACCACTATTGAGGACATCGATCGCTTCGTGGATCGTGTAGGCTATCCCGTCTTGGTGCGTCCTAGCTACGTCCTCTCAGGAGCTGCGATGAATGTCTGCTCCAATCAGGAGGAGCTACTCCGCTTCTTGCAGCTCGCAGCCAATGTGTCACAAGACCACCCCGTCGTCGTGTCGCAGTTTGTCGAGCATGCCAAGGAGATCGAGATGGATGCCGTCGCCGATCATGGCGAAATCATCGCCTATGCGATCAGCGAGCATATCGAGTTCGCTGGCGTCCATAGTGGCGATGCAACCATTCAGTTCCCCGCACAGAAGCTTTACGTCGAGACCGTACGACGTATCAAGCGCATCTCGCGCCAGATAGCTGAGGCGCTACACATCTCGGGACCGTTCAACATTCAGTTCCTCGCACGAGGCAACGAAATCAAAGTGATCGAGTGCAACCTTCGCGCCTCACGCAGCTTCCCCTTCGTGAGCAAGGTACTGCGGCTCAACTTCATTGACCTAGCAACCAAGATCATGCTAGGATTGCCCTATGAGCACCCGACGAAGGATGCCTTCTCGCTAGACTATGTGGGGATCAAGGCTTCGCAGTTCTCCTTCTCACGCTTGCAAAAGGCTGACCCCGTGCTAGGTGTCGATATGGTTTCCACGGGTGAGGTAGGTTGTATCGGCGAAGACACCGAGGAGGCTATCCTCAAGGCGATGCTCTCCGTGGGTCATCACATACCAGAGCGAGGCATCCTCCTATCGACGGGTGGTGCTAAGCAAAAGGCCGACCTCCTCGAGGCGTCACAGCTCCTCCACAAGAAGGGCTACAAGCTCTACGCCACGGCAGGCACGCAGCACTTCCTAGAGGAGAACGGGGTCCCCGCCACGCTCGTTCACTGGCCAGACAGCACCGAGCAGCCGCAAGCACTTGATCTGCTGCACCAGCATGAGGTAGACCTTGTGGTCAACATCAATAAGAACCTCTCTACGGGTGAGCTGACCAATGGCTACAAGCTACGCCGTGCTGCGATCGATCTCAACATCCCGCTGATCACCAATGCACGCCTCGCAGCCACCTATATCAAGGCATTCTGTACGCTCTCGCTAGAAGAGCTAGAGATCAAGAGCTGGCAAGAATACTAACAGCCAATAGCCAACAGCCAACCAAAACTATGGACAAGCCCTTCTGCATGCGACACTACGCTCTCATGCAGGGGGCTTGTGCTATGCGTATCTCTACCGATGCGCTCTTCCTCGGAGCGTGGGCTAGGACGGCTCACACAGCAGGTCAAATCTTAGACGTGGGAACAGGTACAGGCATCCTGTCGCTGATGCTCGCGCAGACCTATCCCAGTGCCATGGTCACCGCCATCGACGTCGATGACGAAGCGGTCCGTACCGCTCAGGACAACTTCTCACGCTCCCCTTACAGCGATCGGCTCACGGCACTGTCGTGTGACATCACTGCGCCAGAGCTCCCATTGCCACCCCGTTACTACGACCTCATCATCTCCAATCCTCCTTACTACGACGGACTCCAACCCGCTACGGCATCGCTCCGTCAGGCGCGCTACACGGGAGAGGGCTTTGCGCCACATCTACTCTTTCGTTACCTGGAGCCACTCGTTGCTCCTGAGCCAACGCTCTGTCTCGTCACGCCCGTCGAGGCATTGCCCCTCTTGCGTCGTGAGGCAGTGCTGCACCGCTACAACCTCACACGTCTCTGCGGGCTGCACCATCACGTAGGGCAGCCCGCCATACGACTTCTGACGCAGTGGCACCGCTCCGCGACACCGCCTGAGTCCTGTCGCTTCGAGAGCTTAGCCATACGCACCGCACAGCAACGATACACAGCCGAGGCGCAAGAGCTCCTGCGCCCATACTTACTCGACCAGTACCTCACGTAACGTTTGGCTTTCGACAATAACTGCTGCTTCGCGAGTATGGATGATTTTTGACCTAAAGGTCAAAATGGTTGGTGAAATGGAGTTCTTTTTCAGTATAGATGCTG
>OIVP01000001.1_pt1 | contig 151663 bp, 116 predicted proteins | sample 1587231 | NCBI WGS metagenome assembly OIVP01 (sample SAMN02675049, study PRJEB24791) | human gut metagenome, SKBSTL061 | isolation source: stool | host: Homo sapiens | place: USA | reverse complement strand
AGGGACGGTGAGCGCATCGTCCCTTTTTTCGTCTCGGCAGCTCGCTACCTGCTCCTCCCGCCCTCCTAGGAGAGGAGGGGGCGTCCGGAGCAGGGCGAGCTCCACTCCAAATTGCATTTTGGAGTGGAAAATACGGAGGCTCTTCCACTCCGCAACGCTCACGAGTAACGATTTGTGGGGTCAAGGAATCTGACTATATGATGCATCGTTCGACCAAAAAATGTATCTTCGCACGATGGAAGGAGCAACGGTACAACGGCATTACTGAGCTTGCCTGCAAACTACTTTGCCTTTCCATTTTTTGCCACTATAACCTCAACCATATTCTCTTATGAAAGCAAAACTACCTTTATTACTAAGCCTCATGACCTTGCTCGGCTTAATGAGCAACCCTCTAAAGGCTCAAAGCGATGAGCTACCCGTAGTCACGATCTATACCAACTGGGAGAGTGACCAAGAGGGAGCTATCCACCTATCTCTCTCTGGCTCTGAAAAAGACTTTGAGACTACTTACATTGACGCTGGCTATGGCAAGAAGAAGCCTACGGATGTAGATCAAGATGGTGCCATACCTGCAAAGGGCAACGTCATCAAAATCTATGGCCACTTTGAGGGTATCAGCACACCCACCGACATTACCAAAAAGATCGATGTCGCCCCAAACGACTTTATCAAGGAGGTCAACATCTCTCTGACGACCCTCGAGGAGCAGCCCGACCTGAGTAAGTGCCAAGCTCTCACACGACTCACGATGATGGCGTGTGAGCTCAAGAGCATCGACTTTGACAAAATACCTAGCTCTACCACGACCCTCCAAGTCCTCGTCAATGACCTCTCTGAGATAGTCCTACCTAGTATGCCTAACCTTGAGGAGCTTAGTGCTGGATCTTGTCCTAACATGAGCAAGGTCGACGTCTCTGGAGCACCTAATCTGACTAGACTAGACATAGGGGGCTTGCCCATGCTCACAACCTTGGATCTATCTAAGAATCCTAACCTAATCTACCTCGCAGCATATGACTGCGCACTGCCAAAGATCGACCTCTCTAACTGCAATAATCTAGAAAACATATCGCTCTCGGGCAATAAGCTTTCGCAGCTCAAACTGGGCAATACAGAAGACCTAGAGATCCTTGAATTGGCCAACAACAAGCTCACAGGGATAGACCTGACGAAGATGCCAAAGCTGAAGTCGCTCAGCCTACGTGCCAACACGCAAATCAGCTCTATCGATGTGTCAAACAACCCCAACCTAATGATCTTTACAGCAGATAGTACAGCGATCAAAGAGATCACGGTCAACCACCTGAAAAGCCTTGAGACGCTCGACCTCGGCGCTACACAGCTGACCAAGCTCGATATATCGGGTATGTCTGCACTCCAAAACGTATCCATAGAGTGCTGCTACTCAGTTACCGAGATCAACTTTGCAAACGCACCTCTACTGACCAACATACTAATCGACGGAAACAAGCTCTCCTTCGATCAAACGGCACAGATGGCCAAAGACCTTCCGGAAGCTGATATTCAGATGGGACCCTTCATCGGAGTCTATTCCCAAGGAGACCCTAGGGAGGGCAACCTCATGCACGAAGAGGCTGTCGAGCTATGCCGTAGTAAAAACTATGCTGTAATGCAGAGAGACAGTGAGGGCGAAGTGTATGACTATAATGGTATCCCAGCATCTATTGATCCGATCACAACACCCAAGCTGAGCTATCGTGATACGGGAGCTCAGATCGTAATAGATCTAAGCACTATAAATAAGAGAGTCTCTGCCGCACACCTCTATAATATGAGTGGTGAACTCATCAGAAGCTACGAGCTCTCTGGCGGATCCCTCGAAATAGACAAGAAGGAGCTTCGGCAAGGGACTCACTACTTAATTCACATAGAGGGAGTAGGGTCACTTGTACTACACCTCTAATCTCTAATTACACATCTTTACGGGGAGAATTCGTCCGATCCTCTCCTTTCTCGAATATCCACGTGGAAAATCTCAAATCCCCACGTGGATATTTTTTATTTTCCACGTGGGGGCGAATCATTTCCTCCGAAGTTTCATTTCATCCCTCCGAAGTTTCATTTCATCCCTCCGAGGAATTTTTTATTCTCCACGTGGATATTTCGAAATATCCACGTGGAAATCAGTTTTCCCCGACATAGCCCTGTTGTGATATGCAGTCGGTTCTAAATTGTTGTAACGAGCCAGCCCTGCAGCGTAACGAGAGAAGGCACCTGCCCTAGACGAGGAGCAGATGCCTTCCTTATTATATGTATGTACACTGAAGGGGCGTTGAAGCCCGTAGCTTGTAGCGCAGCGTTAGAGTAGGCGGATCGAGGTGATCGCGTTTGAGGCAACATCTGCCTGGGCACCCTGTACGTTGCCACTACCCTTGAGAGCCATCGTGCCGAATGTGTTCTTGACCATGCCAGTCTTGCGGTCGAGGACGATGTTGTTTATGCCATTGCCCTCTACGACCAAGCCCTCTACAGTTGTCGTCGTCTTGCCATTGGCACGAAGCGTATAGTCTGTATCAGATACAGCTACCAGTGTGACGACACCCTCATACTGCGTATCAGCATTCTCCCCTGTGAAGAGAGGACTATTGACCGTAAAGGACTCACCCGGTGCTATAGGCTCTGCGGGGAAAAATGCTGGAGACATCGACATAGAGAGGATACCCTTCTTGACTAGGTCATCCACAAGTTCTCCCTCAGGCTCACCTAGAGGCTTAAACTTAGCGTCCACCCACTGAGTGATCTTCGTATTGACCATCTTACGCATCTGAGTCGTTATTCCGTCTTTAGCTTCTGAGTCAGTATCCACATTCATCTCTTGCCCCATAGAGCTAGAGGATACTTGAACACGATCGATATTGTACTCCATCAGGTAGTTGCCATCCTTGACATCCAATACCTTATAGGTATAGGTGATGGTCTGGTTCTGCTTGAGCTCCATCTGTTGCCCCATCACAGAGATGGTCATAGGATTGTTGAGCGTCATCTGATAGGTGAAGGTCTGCCCCTTCTCCAGGTTCAGACGCAGATCATACTTCTCCTGTGCGAAGACTGAGGTCATCACACCGAGTAGTAGCAGGGTGGATAGAATGAGTTTCTTCATAGTTTTATTGTGGTTTGATTATACGTTGTTTACTTGACATTGTGCAGGTCATGCCCCATGCGCACCTTCTTGGTATGCAGGTAGTGAGCATTGTATTGGTTGGGCTTGATCTCTAGAGGCACAGTCTCCACGACCTTCAGCCCGTAAGCCTCGAGGCCGACACGCTTGACTGGATTATTGGTCATCAGTCGCATCTCGGTCACACCAATAGCACGGAGTATCTGAGCACCGACACCGTAGTCACGCTCGTCGACCTTGTGTCCAAGGTGCAGATTAGCATCGACCGTGTCGAGCCCCTCGTCTTGAAGCTTGTATGCCTTGATCTTGTCCATCAGACCGATGCCACGACCCTCTTGGTTGAGGTAGACGACGACACCTGTGCCCTCCTGCTCGATGATCTCCATAGCCTTATGGAGCTGCTCTCCGCACTCGCAGCGTAGGCTACCGAAGATGTCTCCCGTGGCGCAACTGCTGTGCATACGAACGAGGGTGGGCTTAGTGGTAGAGATGTCGCCCTTGATGAGGGCAATGTGCTCTAGCCCATTGCTCTTCTGGCGAAATGGGATGATGTCAAACATACCCCACTCGGTCGGAAGCTTAGCTCTCACGCCCTCCTCGACGATGCAGTCTGTCTTGAGGCGGTAAGCGATGAGATCCTCGATGGAGATGATCTTCATATCCCACTGCTTAGCGATCTCGACAAGCTGAGGAAGACGCGCCATCGTTCCATCCTCATTGATGATCTCGATGAGTGCACCGACGGGCTGCAGACCAGCGAGACGCGCTAGGTCGATAGCCGCCTCCGTATGACCCGCACGACGCAACACGCCACGATTGCGCGCCCGCAGCGGGTTGACATGGCCAGGACGAGCTAGATCTGTAGGCTTGGTATTGGGATCTGCTAGCGCCTTGATCGTCATCGCACGATCATACATTGAGACTCCAGTCGTACAGCCGTGACCGATGAGATCGACTGTCACTGTAAAGGGGGTCTCGTGTAGCGATGTATTCTCATGCACCTGCATATTGAGTTCGAGCTGGGCTGCACGCTCTTCGGAGATAGGCGTACAGAGTACACCACGCCCGTAGCGCATCATAAAGTTGACCTTCTCGGGCGTTATCAGTTCGGCAGCCGTAATGAAGTCGCCTTCGTTCTCACGATCTTCGTCATCGACGACGATGACGAATTTGCCCGCTTTGAAATCTTCGATAGCCTCCTCGATGGAGTTTAGTTTGAAGTCTTGGTTCATATTCTAGGAATACTATATATAAGGAGCAGATCACTCTGTCTGCGACTCGATCTGCTTGACAATATGGTTCAATATGGGCGGCATCTGATGCAGCTGTCTCTTGTTGCGCCGTAGAGCGATGCCTAAGTACAGCATCAGTAGCAAGGAGACCGGTAACAAAGGTATGCAAATCCAGACACATAGCCTATTTTGCCAAATGGTATTTGCAAAAGTCTTGCCCAGTATAGGCAGGTTAAGGAGCTGTGCAAAGATATACTTATCGGGATAGTTGTGGAGCTTCTCGACAGTCTGCTCTAGCTGCTGGTAGAGCTGCTGGTACGCCTTGGCAAAGTCGGGCAAGCAATCCAGTCTTAGCCCCTTACTCTGAGCATAAGTCATACCGAGCAGTGCGTCCATCTGCCGTTGTAGCTCACTAACCTCACGCAGCACCTCCTCAGAAGTCGTAGGCTGCATGATAATCTCCTTGTACTCCAGTTGTCTTGAGTAGTTCGGGTGGAAGATGCGACGGAAGAAGACCACGTAGGCATCGGCATTGAGCGTAGCTGAGTCTCGCGAAGCCTTGTAAGTGAGGAAGGCTCCAAGCGGTAGGATCACGGCACTGGATAGCCACATGCCCGCCCAGACGGGAATCTGTCCACTATTGATCATCTTCAGGCCAAAGGTGTCGATGACGTAGTAGATAATGAAGATAAGCACTGCCAAAACCATCGGAGTACCCACGCCTCCCTTACGTACGATAGCTCCCAGCGGAGCACCAACGAAGAAGAAGAGCAGACAAGCCACTGGGAAGGTGAACTTACGATGCATCTCCTGTGCATTGACACGGTAATCCGAAGCTGCATCGTCATAGTAAGTATCAGCGATCTGCACAGACGAGGAGAGGCTCTCGAGCCACTCTATGGCCTGCTTGTAGCCTAGCAACTTATCTTGATCAGTAGCTCTATCCATCAACGTATCTATCGTATAGGGTGGCGGCGAAGCTTGACTAGAATTAGCTTCTAGTAGTTCCTCATGGCTTAACCGACGAGCTGTGACTGTCGCAAAGGGACGATGTGAGAGCTGATCCTGCTTTAACCAAGTAGCCGCTTGTAGATTAGCACCTGGCATTGTCGAGCCAACCTGAACAGGCTCAGGAGGTGGTAGCTTGGTATGTATCTCAAAGAGCACGTTGCTTCCCACCTGACGGCCCACGCTATCTGTCGCCATGCGGGTACTATCACTGTAGACAATAAGCTCTCGAAGGTTCTTACCGACGAACTGGGACTTGAGGTAGTCATCCCCCATCATCTCAAAGTTGGCATCAAAGGGAATGAAAATAACCTTCTCCGTAAAGTGCTCCTTGATGTAGGAGGCGGGTCGCTCATCCGAAGCTTGACTGCCTGGGATCAAGGTCGTCTGACTACTAAGTTGCTCGAAGCTCTCACCACTCCGGAGCGACATGATAAGATAGAGCTTGCTATCGTCCATCAGCAAGCGTCCCGTATCGGCCAGGATGATACGCGGCGCGCGCTGCTCGGAGAGGTCGTAGATCATCACATTTTGTAGGGTACTCGTCGCAGCATCTTTGTCCCCTACGTAGATACTGTAGCCTTCGATACCATTGAAAAAGATCCCCTTCGGTATCTCCAACTCAGGACGCGCATAGCGTGCAGAGAAGAGTATCTGATAGACCCGCACACTAGCCTTCTGCACGCCTCTGTCTAGATAGACGAAAAGTCCAAAAGCAATGCAGGTCACGAGGATTACCAGCGGCTTCATAATCTTGCTCAGAGGCACTCCTGCCGACTTCATCGCCAGCAGCTCCAGTCGCTCACCTAGATTGCCGAAGGTCATCAGCGACGCTAGCAAGACGCCCAGTGGCACAGCCGTAGGCAGTACGTAGAGTCCTGCGTAGAAGATCACCTCTAGCAGCACCCCCACATCCATACCCTTGCCGACCAAATCGTCGACATGCTGCCAGAGGAACTGCATCAAGACAACAAACCAGCAGATCAGTAGAGTCATCAGTAGGAGAGGCAGGAAAGACCTCACCATGAAGATGTACATGATCTTCGGCCGCAGATGCATACCTCTTACTTTCATGATCGTAGGATTAGATAGGCGTAAGCTTTACTTGAGGAGCTTGCCCTCGCTCTTCAAATCCGTAAAGAGCCTGTCTAGCACAGCATTGATAAAGGATGCACTCTTAGAGTTGTCGTACACCTTCGCCAGTTCGATATACTCATTGATCGTCACGACGAGCGCTATGTCAGGGCAGTTGAGAGCCTCCGCCACAGCCATCTCCATCAAGATCATATCGACCAGAGCCACACGATCCTGCTCCCAGTTATCTAGTCGTGGCGTCAGCATCGCATCATACTCCTCACGATGTAGGAGCGTCTCTGAGAGTAGCTGATGTGCATAGAGACGATCCCGATCACTGTGAAACATGGGGAGCAAGTCGCCAGGTAGCTCTAAGCCATCTTTAGCGCCGCGGCGCAACGTCTTCAGAGCAAAGTCCTGTATCGTCACCACAGGCTGATTGGTAAAGGGAATGATACGATAATCCTCCGAGCCCTTGAGACGCTCTACCGTCGCCTCCACCTGCTCCACGGGGGGCATCTCCTCGACCTCTAGACGCTCGCAGATAGCGGTCGCATCGGCCCAGTAGAAAGAGTTTGCCGCAAGATGCTCATTGAGCTCTGCCGTGCGAAAGAGTTGCTTGAGTAGATTACCCCAATAGTTGCACTGCTCCTGCATAGAGAGCGTAGACACATCCTCAGGTAGAGCACTATACGAGGGGTCTTCCTCGACCATATTGTAGAGTGTACGGAGCAACTGCTCATCCTGCTCCCAGCGCTTCTGCAGCTCGTCTAGCGCATTCTGTATCTCCGTACAGCGAGCGATCTCCTTGACAAGAGTCATATCTGAGAGCCTACGAGGAGTCACCTCGTCCGACGACTTGAGGAAGCGTCGTTCACGTATCTCTAGTAGCTCCCTCTGATAGGCTGCAAGCGCACGTATCAGATCTAGTAAATAGTAGTAGAGGTAGTAAGTGTGACGTAGGGAGGTCGTAAGCGACTGGTCCGCAAGTGCCACATCTAGACGACCGCTAGAGATAGACTGGTAAAGTTGCTGAAAGACGCGGATGCGTACGATAGACCGATTGATCATATCACTCTATGGAATAGATGAATATAGTAGGAGCAAATAGTTCACGAGGAGGGCACTACCCTTCCCAATCTGTAGTCTACGGAGGCGAAATCAAGGCATCCACCCTTGTGACCACCGTAGATCCGCCACAAAGGTACAAAAAAAGGTATCGGAGAGAGTCACCCAAGCACCTTACGACCGACAAACCTCCCTACTCTTCGAATGGACCTCGGGCTGGCAAAGCAGTTTCATACGGGTGAAACTCCAGTTTCATACGGGTGAAACTCCAGTTTCATCGGGAGGAAACTCCAGTTTCATCGGGAGGAAACTCCAGTTTCATCGGGAAGAAACTTTTAGCGACCCTGTGGGGAGGGGACAAAAGATCAACGGGTTGAGCGAAAAGCATTACCTTCGTGCAGTGAAACAGTCACGAAGCTGTCTCCCCCCTCTCATCAACGAATGTGACTTCTCACGATACCCATGTCGACCTCCACGCTACTACATAACTTTTTATTTCCACCACGACATCTTCCTACCGACGCGCTCGCTAAGGCAGTGCTGGGTAAGACGATACTCATCACGGGCGCTTCGTACGGTATCGGTGAGGCTCTAGCACATCGTCTCGCTGAGGCTGGTACACACTTGATCCTTGTAGCACGTACAGCTGAGAGACTGAAGGCTCTAGCAGATGATTTGGCGACGACGGGAGCCTCCGTACGGTGGCGGAGCGTGGATCTGAGAGTTGAAGAAGAGGTGGCAGATCTAATCACATGGGTACGAGCAAACTACTCACACCTCGATGCGCTAATACTCAATGCGGGGAAGTCGATACATCGTGCTTTCTACGATTCGCTAGATAGGTATCACGATGTAACGAGAACGATCACGACGAACTACACCAGCTCCGTGCAGCTCATCATGGGGCTAGCTACGCTTCTACCCAATGGTAGCGGTCAGCTTATCGCTTCTAATGCGGCTAGCACACTGATGCCTCCAGCCCCAGGGTGGTCTGCTTATCAAGCCTCCAAGAGTGCTCTAGACAGCTACCTACGAGCTATTCGTCCAGAGCTGCGACAGAGAGGGGTTGTGGTATCGCTACTTTACTTGCCCCTAGTACGCACGAGGATGATTGCCCCGACTGAGATGTACCGCTCTGCACCAGCACTCACGCCCGAAGAGGCGGCCGAACGTATAGCTAGCTTACTCTGTAGTAGACGAGCTAGCTTTATCCCGTGGTGGGTGCGGTTAGCTCGTCCGTTTATGCCTCTCTTGCGTCCAGTTGTTCAGTCTATTGCTATGCGTCATCTATGAGTCGGAGCTTACTGCACAAACTATATCGCCTGCACCTGCTCTCACCGAGCGGTATCGCGCGCTTGCTCCATGCGCTATGGTGTGAGGGTGTCAACTTGATGGCGGTGACGCGCTTTGCTGCACACTATTATCCCTCTGTGCTGGCTGTCGCCGATGAAAAGCAGCTCTACACTTACCAAGCACTACATACCCAGGCAAAAACTTGGGCTGGCGTCCTCTACGAGCAAGGTTGGCGACGAGGTATGCGCTGCGCGCTACTGGGGCGTAACTCGTCGGAGATGGTGATCGCCTCTCTAGCTCTCTCGCGTCTCGGGGTACACATATATCATATGAGTACCGATCTAAGCAAGGAGCAAGTGAGGCAACTGTGTCAAGAGCGACGGATAGCGACAGCTCTCGTTCAGGAGGAGTATGCCGACCGAATGCCTAGCGAGCTAGAAGTCAAGCTACTGGAGGATTTGAGCGAGTGCCATGAAAGTCTCCGTAGAGGGCGCATACCGAAAGGTCAAGGAGGACGTATCATCGTCCTGACAGGTGGCTCTTCGGGTCACTATAAGGTGGCAGCACGCAAGCCTAGTGTGACCGCTTTCCTGCATCCTTTCTTTGCCTTGCTCAGAGAGATACGACTAGATGAGTGCCGATCGGTCTACATAGCCCCACCACTCTACCACGGCTTTGGCTTAGCTTCGCTGATTGTGGCTCTGGTGATGGGACGCAGCGTTTACCTGCGTAAGCGCTTTGACTCTCAGTCAGCCACACGCTTACTCTCGGAGTACTCCATTGAAGTACTGATAGCAGTACCACTGATGCTACGACGACTGATCAACGAGTCTCCAAGCGAAATACGATCGTTACGACGTATCCTCTCGGGTGGGGCTCCGCTCGATGCACCACTCGTAAGAGCCGTAGAGCAGCATTGGGGAGCTGTCCTCTACAATCTATATGGGACGAGCGAGGCTGGCTTCTTTATATTGGCTACACCTGAGATCCTGCACAATGCACCACTAGCGCTAGGCAAGCCTATACGTGGCGTGCGATGCAAGATTGTCAGACCTGATAGTCAGGGGGTAGGCGTGCTAGCCGTACGCAGTGGCTGGGCTATGGATGATCGTAAGGGCAGCTGGCAGGAGACGGGCGATCTAGCATGGATGGACGAAAGCGGGGTGCTCTTCCTGCGCGGACGAGCTGACTCGATGATTCTGTCAGGTGGTGAAAACGCTTACCCAGAGGTACTTCGCGAAGCTCTAGCAGCCCTTGATGCGGTGAAGGATGTAGCTGTGGTTGCTTATCCAGATCTAGAGTTTGGCACACGGCTGGCAGCTTTCGTTGTCCTAAAGGAGGATCGCAGCTCTACCTCTGAGGAAGATCTACGAGTTCTACTCTCAGCAAAACTTCCTCGCTACCAAATGCCTGGGCGGATCATACCCTTAGCAGCGTTGCCACGGCTGGAGAATGGTAAGGTGGCGGAGGGTACACTCAGAGAGATAATAAAAAAGACTTTACAAGCAGAGGAGCGTTATGAAGATCGTGCGTAATAGGTGGATCCCCTTCAAGGGCTTCTCGGCTATCAATCTTTTCGGAGTCATCTTCGTTCGCAAGGATCTACCCGAGGAGTACTTGACGAATACGCGCTGGCTAGAAACCATCGTGCGTCACGAGCGCATCCACACCCGTCAGATGGTGGAGCTGCTGGTGATCCTTTTCTACCTCTTATATATCATAGAGTGGCTGGTGCGTCTTGCTATCTGTCGCAATGCAGAGAGAGCCTACCGCTCCATCTCGTTCGAGCAGGAGGCTTACGACCACCAGGATGACCCTGAGTACCTCCAGCGGAGGAAGCCATACGCCTTCCTGCACTACTGGCGGTTCTAAATTCTTTTTTCGTACCTTTGCAACCGTCTAGCGAGAGGCATCGCCCAGATGGCGGAATTGGTAGACGCGTCGGTCTCAAACACCGATGGGGTTAAACCTGTGCCGGTTCGATCCCGGCTCTGGGCACACAAATGAGAGCGAAGGCTAAGCGGTAAACTCAACCACTTAGCCTTCGCTCTCTAATTTCTAACCTCTAAAGTCTAATCTCTAGCATTCTTCTTATATTTGCACCTAGCTAACGATAGACAACTCACATGCAGCGCAAAGATCCTAAGCCTCTAGGTGAAATCATATCCGACTGGCTCTCCGAGAGCCCAGAGGTAGACCAAGGCCTACTCGAACTGAAGGCACTACAATACTTGCGCACACGCTTCTACCCACTCAGACGACAGATACGTGAGCTATCGATCTCAGGCCATACACTGCAGATGCGCATCACCTCGGCTGGCCTACGACAAGAGATCCGGCTCACGCAGCAGCAGCTCATAGAGCAGATCAATGCACACCTACAGTACGACCTTATAGACGAAATCATAATCCGATGAAGCAGAGACCCGCTAACTTCTTTCACACAAGCAAACAGACGCTCCTAACTACGCTACTTTTGCTTCCACTACTTCTCAGCACTGGTTGTAGCAAGGGCGGTAAGAGCGTCTTCAGCTCTGCCCCCCTTCTCGTAGACTATGTGGACGTGCATCAGGGCACGTGGGATGCCGAGCATAGCGAAGAGATATTTCCCATCGTACAGCTCCCTCATAGTCTACTGCGTATTATCCCATTCAAGGAAAGCTTGCGCTCGGCTCGCATCAAGGGGTTGCCACTCTACACTCCAGACATAGATGATCGCCCGCTCTTCTACCTAATCCCCGAGAGTGCCCATGCCAATCAAGACCCATCAGGGAGACTCAGCTTCGACTTTCAGGAGATAACTCCATATAGCTATCACCTTTACCTCGACGAGCTACAGGTCAATGTGGACTTCTCGCTGACCTCTATGAGTGGTCTTTATGACCTCTCCTCACGGGACTACAACGGCAGCGACACACATCGGCTCTCATTATATATAGACCGTCGTGACTCGACTACTTGGGAGCCGGTAGCCGATGACGCACTCTCTGCTGAGGTCGCTTACGGGGGCACTACGCCAACTCGCATCTACCTCTACCTACAGCTCAATACAAACATAGAGCAGATGACGAGTAGCATATCCCCCAGCGACACTACTTATGAGTGCCTCACCTTACAACTGCAGAAGCCTAATAAGCGAATCGTTGCTAAGTATGGCATATCGCTCATCAGCTGCGAGCAAGCTAAGCAAAACTTAACTACACAGATCCAGAGCTTCGAATACTCTCCGCTGGTCAAGTCAGCTCGCAACGAATGGCAGAAGACGCTTCGCAGAGTAGAGGTTTCTGGTGGTACAGAGGTGAATATGCGTAAATTTTACACCGCACTATACCGCTCACACCTATGGCCCGTCAGCATCTCCGAAGATGGGCAGTACTACTCCCCTATCGATGACTCGGTCCATAGCGATGAGGGGATCACGCAGTACAGCCAAGATGACTTAGGCTATACCCACGAAACCAACTATCCCCTGCTGATGCTCCACACGCCTGATATGATGGAAGAGATTATCGTGTCGTATCTACGTGCTATACGTGACTCAGGAGGACGGCTCCTAGAGACGCTCGACCTAGGCAGTGTCGTCTACACAGAGGAGTCGCCTCTCCTCTTCTTGCTGACCGATGCGCTCGCCAAGGGACTCCTCGACCAAGACATCAAGCAAGCCTTTGAAGCGTTGCGCACCGCCATCGATGCCGACCCAGAGCGCCGATCAGGCTACAAGCTCTGGTGCCTCTCACAGCTCGCTAATAGTATTGGCTACACGGCTCTAGCTAGAGAGTACGCAGAGCTCAGTGAGACCTATCACCCATCGCCAGGCAGGCTGTCAGCACAGCAAGTTGTCTCTATCTTGGAGCATCCCAGTGACTCAGCTCCTATATTACTACCCGAGGGACAGATCAATATAGACAGTCTCTTCAGTAGCTCGCTACACTCGCTCAATGTAGACCCCGACCTCTTCGCCTTTCTTTTTACCTACAACCTGATGGGTCGCCCACACGATGCGCAGAAGTTCGTACGCCACACCATCGACTACTTCTTTGGGGTAGGCTCTTTCGGCTACCCAGGGCCTGACAACTATGGTTCTCTCAGTGCATCACTTGTCTTCGCCATGATGGGCTTGTATCCCGTAGCTCCTGGCATCAATGGCTACTCAATCGTCGCTCCTGCTTTCAACGAGATTAATATAGATATGGGGGGCGGACGCCATCTCTCTATTAAAGCTCAAGGAGCCTCCCAAGTCAATAAGTACATCTCTGACCTCACCATCGGAGGGCGACCTCACACCGTCTACTGGCTCAAACACAGCCAGATAGCGAACGGAGGAACCATCTCCATGTTCCTCTCCGATGCGGACAATTGACCACTTGAGCTTACGACCTCTTGCATATCTAATAAAAAAGTTGTAAGTTAGTGGCGGATTAAAGAAACTCATACAAATCATTAAGTACATACAGTTATGGCAAAGGAAACAATCTCATTCAACGAACTGCGTCGCATCAAGGACAGCCTACCCGATGGCTCTATGCACAAAATCGCAGAGCAACTAGGTCTCCGTGTAGACACCGTCAGAAACTACTTCGGAGGAGCTAATTACGAAGAGGGCCGTGGAGCTGGAGTGCACATCGAGGCAGGTCCCGAAGGTGGTATCGTAGTCATCGATGACAACACTATCCTCAATCAGGCACGTACCATCATAGGAGAGGAGCCTGTCCTCTAAGAAAAGCTATCAGCAGTCAGTGACCTACCAGTCACTGACTGCTCTTCTAAACCCTATCACACGGTTGTCGTCACCTTGCGACAACACGCTCACATTAACCATTACCACCACATCTATGCCACAAGACAAAGACCAGTCCAAGCTGGTGACTGTAGCCATACACACCTACGAGAAGGCACAGATCCTCCAGAGCCTTCTACAAAGCCAAGGGATACCAGCTACACTACACAATGTAAATACGGTACAGCCCGTCTTCTCTACGGGTGTACGTGTACGTATCGCAGAGCGTGACCTACCTCGTGCGCTAGCCTACATAGAGGATCTCAAGTGGGATCTAAACGAAGCTTACGATGACCTGCAAGAGAAATCTGATCTCGCCAGTGAATCTCCAGACACAGCTCACGTCGCTGCATACAAGGGATATGTCCTCATCCCCGTAGACTTCAGCATCTATACGGACAAGATTGTCAAGTTGGGCTTCCACTTTGCGGCCCGCCGAGATCTACATGTGCTGCTCATGCACGTATATACGGGCACAGTGCCCCAGATGAACTTCCCTTATGGGGACTTTACAGCACTCCTACCACAGATTCAGGAGGCCTCCTACCAAGAGGCTAAAAAAGCTGAGCAGCAGATGACAGAGCTGACGAAGGAGATCGATGCAAGGATGGCTGACGGCTCACTCCCAGAGGTTACCTACCGCACCACCATCCGTGACGGTATCCCTGCCGATGAGATACTACGCTACGCCAAGCGCAACCTACCCGCCATCATCATCATGGGAACACGAGGCAAGACCGAGGATAGCGACTACATCGTCGGTAGCGTAGCTGCCGAAATCATTGATCGCGCACAAGCTCCCGTCCTAGTGGTTCCCGAGAAGGTTGCCATCGATGACCTCATGCAGGTCAAGCATGTAGGTGTGGCAACCAGCTTCGACCAGAGAGACCTCGTACTCTTTGATCAGATGATGCAACTGATGCAGCCCCTAGCGCCAGAGTATAGACTCTTCAACGTGTCACGCTCTGAAGGTAAGTGGGGAGATGTACAGCTACAAGCTATACAAGAGTACAATAAGCAGCAGTACCCCAATGCGCATATTGAGTGGACCAAGCTAAGCGAGGGAGAGCTCTATGCGGCCTTAGAGGAGTTTGTTGCAGCGCATCAAGTCGAGCTGATTGTGGTCAATACTTACAAGCGACGTGTACTCGCGAAGCTTTTCAACCCGACGATGGCAAGGCGTATGCTCTTCCACGCAGGGACACCTATCCTGGTGATGCACAGCAACTCATCACGATAAAGCTCTCCTAGCTAAAGGAAGAAGATAGACAACTACAAGAAGAGCTCCGTAAGTCTACGTGGACTTGCGGAGCTCTCTTTATATGGCGGGTTCAGCCGCTACGATTGGGTTACTTGTCTGAGGGAAAAGCTGAGGAGACAAGCTTCTGGATGTCCTTCGGAGTAAAGTCGCCCGTCAGACCGACTATATAGCACTCATCTTCATCTAGGACAGAGATGAGCAGCTCAGGACACTTGCGCCAGCACCAGATGCCAGACTCTCGAGAGACGATCTGCACCTTGAGATTATCTTCTGATTGGTTGACCGTAAGCAGTGGATTGATAGAGCGATGCAGTCCAGGTTTCAGCATCGGGGCAAACGCCTTCTGCAGCTTGTCGATAGACTCAGGAGTTGAGGCGATGTATACGTCGAGAGTCTTCAGCTTCTTGAAGAGCGTCTTGATGTTAGCCATGACAGAGGAGTTACTATCTTCCTTGATCATTTTCATTATACTCTCCATAGGGATCATATCCATCATGTTTTCATTGAAGGAGAAGATCTGCACACCATCCGCTGCCGTGGGTAGCGCCTTGGCATCTACATACTTGAAGGGGCTAGTCTGCGCCACAGCACCTAGCGTCATCGTGAGTGCCAGTAGCATGGCAAGGAGTCGTGATAGAGGTAGTTTGATTCGTCTCATATTATAAGTTGTTGGTTGATTAAATAGTCGTTTGCGGATGGCTAAAGCAGCGCTTAGTCGGCCAAAAGAAGCTAGAGGTCTGCTCGCTTCTTGTCTTATAGACGATCTGTAAAGGTAAATGTTGCAACACCTCTCACGAGAGTTCCTACGAAGCTCCTCGGATGGCAGAGGAGGTGCAAGCTTAGTAATGTGAAGTTTGCTACCTTTGCAGGCGATTCTTTTGAGTTCATGTTGATTTTATAGAGATGAAGTCTCTCGTACAATGCTTTTGGGTGCTCTTTTTCTTTGCCGTGGGTGAACTGATCGGCATGATGATCGGGCACTTTCTACCAGGGAGTGTGATCGGGCTGATACTGCTCTTTCTAGCCCTAGAGACGAAGCTGATCAAGCCTGACAAGGTGGACAGCGTCGCTAAGTTTCTCACACTCAATATGGGTCTCTTCTTCGTACCAGCTGGTGTGGGGCTGATCACCCAAGTGGATCTGATCAAGCAGTATTGGGCTGCCATCGTAATCTCTATGGTGGTCAGCACAGCACTGGTCTTGGTAGTCGTAGGGCGTATGCAGCACCGCTTCGAGCGGCACCATAAGGAACAAATACCTAACGACAACGCCTGATGGACTTCGTCACACTACTCTTGAGCAAGCCTGTCTACTGCTTGCCACTCACCATAGGAATCTACTTCCTCAGCTTGCTCCTATATCGCAAAGTGCGGATCGGGCTCTTTCACCCTCTGATCGTTACGATAAGCTTGCTCATCTTAATGCTGTACCTATCGGATACATCGTACGAGGAGTATAAAGAGGGGAGCCAGCTGATCGACTTCCTCCTAGGTCCCTCGGTCGTCTCACTGGGTTACATCCTCTACGAACAGTCTAAGTACCTCCGTGGACGCGTCGTCTCGATCATGGTCTCGCTCTTTGTAGGCTCTCTGATTGGCATCCTCAGTGCTGTAGGACTAGCCTATGCGCTAGGCGCAGGCGACACGATTGCCTACTCGATGGAGTCCCGCTCGGTCACGACTCCTATAGCTATTGCACTCTCAGAGCATTCGGGCGGGATCCCTGCCTTGACCGCAGTGGTTGTCGTCATCTCAGGTATCATCGGGGGTGTGATAGGTCCCCTACTCTTTAAGTGGCTCCACATAGAGAACCGTATCGCTAAGGGACTGGCTCTAGGCGCTGCTGCTCATGGTGTGGGCACCTCGGTAGCCATTCAGATGGGAGCACTAGAGGGTGCTATCGGAGGCTTGGCTATTGGCATCATGGGGGTTTTCACCTCCATACTGATACCGATCGTCCACTACGTCGCTCAGCTCTTTGTTTGAGATCGTATGTTGTTGAAAAAGGGTACCTTTACAGCATCATTGAAGCGGGATATACCCGCAACTCCTATTACTATAGTATTATGTTGAAACACTATATCTATGATTAGTATGACTCGCAAACTGCTCTCAGCAACGCTCTGCTTGCTTTGCTGTATAACTTTGGCGCAGGCACAGCTCTCCTTCGGCGGTGCACCTGCGATGACCGCTCAGTCACATCGTGTGGTCGAAGTCGTTCCTCCGTTCAACGCTCAGGACTTGCGCGCAGCAGGACATTGGCATCAGGTGGACGACGGATCACCTCTCATCGTAGGGCGTATGCTACCGCTCTCGAGAGACTTTTACAGTCAGGCGACCCATGAGGTAGTCCAGGGGCGGAGTGTCTATCACCTAGAGCTCACAGCTCCTGACGCACAGGGCTTGTCACTCTCATTTGACAAGCTAGACCTGCAACCGGGCGATCGCCTCTACCTCTTTGATCCCGCTAGGAAGCAGGTTCTGGGAGCCTTCACCAGTGAGAGCAATCCTGATGGAGGAGTCTTCGGTACCAACCCCATTGCAGGCAATTCGCTGGTCATACAGTACGAACCTGCGGGAGCTTTGGCCGATATACATCTGAAGCAGCTCGGCTACTTCTTTGAGTCAGTTGCGGCTCCTCAGAATATCTCTGGCGAGGGGGCCTCGGGCGTCTGCAATGTCAACGTTAACTGCCCCGAGGGTGCTGATATGCAAGATGTCAAGAATGGTATCGCCCAGATAGTCGTTGTAGTCAATGGTATGATAGGTTCTTGTAGTGGCACGCTGGTCAATAACACCAGCGAGGATTGGCGTCCGCTCATCATGACCGCTTACCACTGTACTTTCTACAAGGACCCACTCTCTGGCAAGGTTATGAATGCGAGCGAAGAGGACTTTCGTCAGTGGGTCTTTAACTTCCACTTTGAGCGTCCCGAGTGTGCCAACAATCAGTGGATTGGTGAAAAGGCTTACTCCATCAGCGGGGCTAAGCGTCTAGCTACTGTGCCGATGGATCACGGGAGCGACGCATTACTCGTGGAGACGCTCAACCCGATACCTGACTACTACGGAGTCTACTACAACGGCTGGGACCGCTCAGGCACCCTAGAGCCTACGGCTAAGGGACTACACCACCCGAGTGGCGATGTGATGAAAATCTCGACGATTACCGAGCCGCTCATAAATGGCACTTGGATGACGAAAGACAATATTGGCGCGAAAGATGCACACTTTGCGGTACGCTATGCGAAGACTGAGAATGGACACTGCGTAACTGAAGGCGGAAGTTCTGGTTCGGGACTTTTTAATGATAAGGGACTACTCATCGGAACCCTCTCTGGCGGTGCTGCTGAGTGTGATAAAGGAATCAATGCCCTAAATATGTATGGCAAGCTGAGTGAGCACTGGGCACGCTCTACACAAGATAACTCACAGCAGCTACAACCGCTCGCACAGGTACTAGACCCCAAGGGGAATGGCACAGCTATGACGCTGCACGGCGCTTATAAGCCTGGCGCCACGCTAGTCGCTCCTGTGACGAAGCTACAAGGCGTCTATCAGAAGGGTCAGGTCGCTCTATCGTGGCAACCGACGACCGCCCTGCCCACGGGTGTCACAGCTGAAGTGCAGATTTTGCGCAATGGCAAGGAACTCAAGCGTCTGCCTGTTAATACAGGACACTATACAGATAGTCAAGTTGGAGACGAGAGCGGTGTCGTGACCTATACGCTACGCTACCAATATACCATCGGGCAGGAAGACACAAAGCACTACACAGCTCCTCGTCATATCTCTTTCCTCACCTCTGACCTAGCGGGTGTTTCGCAGCTGGAGCAGAAGAAAGAGGGAAGCCAACTGACCCTCACCTGGCATAAACCTGTCAATCGTCAGCTAATCTCTCAGCTCACCCTCTCTAGCGAAAGCGAAGCTAAGGGAGTTGCTCCTCTACAGTACCCCGGCTTAAATCCTGAGTACAAGGAGGTCTATCTTGGTGTTCGCTACGATGGTCATGACTTCGCCTCTCTAGGAAAAACCCGCCTAGCAGCAATGCGCTTTATCCCAGCACGCACACCTCGTATGCACACCTACACACTCTTCGTGCGCAATGGTCAGAACATAAATGTTATCTCCGCTGGTGCAGAAAAGGATTGCTACGAAGTAATTGCTGATGATGCCACCACAACTATAAACTATTCTGTCGGAGATCAGTTTACGCAGAAGAAGTGGCTATGGGTGCAGGGCTTTACGCCGAAGGTGATACGCCCCGAGGAGATGCTCGTCGTAGGTTATAAGCTCCAGACACGCACCGACTTCACGCGTGATGTGGCTATGTTCGACCCAACGCCTGTGACCGAGTGGAGCAGTCGTCACAACGTCCTCTCCTTTGATACACACTACTGGATGCCCGCAGACATTGATGGGTCACTACCTATAAATCGTGGCGCCCTTGCCATCGAGTTTATGATAGATGATGCAGAGCCTGGCGCACCTGTCTATGTGACGGGACCGATAGCTCGTGGCTTCCACCCAGCGCAGTGGCCCGTAGTCAAGGAGTATATCATCTATGCCGATGGCACCGAGATAGGGCGTACGCAGGACCTCAGCTACACAGTCACCAATGCGACGGGCAAGGAGTACAGCGTCAAGCCACTCTACGAGAATGGTCAGATCTCTGCTGTCGAAGCTCTGCCTACCGCACTGGATGCCGTCCGTGTCTACCCGACGATCTGCACGGATCATCTGACGATTCAGACGAATGGAGTGACAGGTAGCTACCAGCTCTACACGCTCGACGGCACTTGTCTCTCCGAAGGCGCACTGACAGACCGCTCCATCGACACCTCCTCGTGGGCAGTCGGCAGTTACCTCTTACAGGTGACCCTAGCAGATGGCACGACGACCCTCCACCGCATCGTCAAGCGATAAACAACCACAGAGCAATCAACCAAAGAAAGGGCACTCCTCATCAGGGGGTGCCTTTTTTTTGAGGGAAACAGCTCAAGAAGATTCATTTCATCACTTCTCTCTTGGCAGATTGCAATACACTCCCAAAAGCTTCCGAGGGAATCTGAAATATCCACGGAGGAAAAGAAAATTCTCTACCGAGGAGTCCAATAAAACTTCGGAAGAATCAAATGAAACTTCGGAAGAATCAAATGATAAGTCCGAAGAATTTGCCCATTTCTTCGGGAGGAAATCAAAAATATCCAGCGAGGAATTTGGAATTTCCTCCGGAGAGCATAAGACGAGCCAGCTCCTTATGATGCGTCAAGCCTGATGGTCAGGCGTCTTCTCTTGCTTGTTTGTATCTTTTCGAGTATCTTCGGGGTATCAAAGAAACTAGATTGTATTAATTATGAGACTTCGCACCACACTATGTATATTGTTTGCCACTTTACTATCTGTCACTATGACTATGGCACAGCAACCCGCCACATCTAGCCAAACTCTCTACAAGGAGCTACAGGAATTACAGAAGAAGCGTCTGCCGACGCAGACGCTCTCCTGCGCTGAGCGACTTGCCACTCAGGCTCTCCGTGAAGGCAATCTTTACTACACGATCGAGGCTCTAGAGGCGCACAAGACGGCTCTTCGCAGACTGGACTACAACCGTCTGCTGGAGCAGTTCCCCCTACTCCACACCGCTTGGCAAGAACGGGATAAATTGTCAGAGCAAGATCAGCGCTTCCTCGCTCTATACATAGCGAATCAGTATATCAGTCGGAGCTACAGTCAGCCCCTGAGGTCAGAGGGACTAAGCCTCACGACCCAAGAGCAAGACAGTGTCACGCCTCGCTACTGGAGCGATGCGGACTATATGAAAGCTATAGATCCGCTACTGGAGATAGCTTTCGCTCCCAGTGCTGAGCTCTACAAGGTGATGCCACGACAAGAGGCGAAGCAGCTACCCGATGCGCTTTACGCTGATCAATTTCCCAAAGAGGGTAACTATACACTTATAAGCCATCTGCTGAAGACACTTCCTCTCTTTCACTTGCAGAGGCTAGAGCAAAAGCTCGGACGCACACCCACCTGGTCGGCTCGGATCGGTGCGCTCCTGACGGAAGATCAACTCCAGCAAGCGGACGAGGGGGCTAGGCTCTACGCCCTTTACCAAGCGGTGACGCTCGAGGAGACAACCCGTGGCACAGCTTCCAGTACCGTAGCGAAGCGGCTAGAGGGCTTACTCCAGCAGAGCCAGCAGATGCACCTTGAGACGAAGGAGATTTACAAGCGACTCTTCCAATACTACCATAAAGGTGGCACAGACCCTCTGCGTGCTTACCACTTCATCACGCCTTACCTGGAGTGGCTTGACAAGCAGGGCAAGTACCTTGAATTCTGTAAGGGGATCCGCCGACAACTCTTTACCCCACATCTAAATATCTTCTTCCCTAACTTTATTTTAGCTGACCATCTAGGGTTTGTAGAGCTTCAAATGAGCAATGTGGAACGACTAGAGCTAAAGCTCTTTGCGCTTACGCCACAAGACGCTATCAAGGCGGAAGGACAAACTATTCCCGAGCAAGCTAAGCTCGTCTGGAGTCACACATATCAAGGGAAGCAAGGTTTGGAGGCGATGGTGCTACAGTGTGACTCGATAGAGATCCCCACCCTACCAACGGGACACTATCGCCTGCAAGCGGTCGCTCATCACACGACAGAGGCAAAACAAGTAGAGTATATAAAAAAGACCAATACAACTATCCACGACTGCACCATAAGCGACCTATGGACGCTGAACCTCGGCAACGGAAAGACTCAACTGCTGAATGCCCTCACAGGGCAAGCACAGACGGCGCCCATACAGCTGTGGAGCTATGGGGACAAGCGCTCAGGGTGGCACTCGAACTATAAGCCTACACTGGACAAGATTGGCAAGCGAACTCCCGACAAGCTCGGTATCTTTGCAACGCCTAGTCAGGCGAAGCGGGATCGTGCTGTGGCTTTACTCGTGGAGAGTGCAGACAATCGGTTGCTCTTACCCACTTGTGGCTACCAGTACAACTACCGTGGCAAGCGTGGCACTTTTCAGCTATCCAAGACGTTAAGCACGACGCTCCTACAGACTGATAGAAGTATCTACGAGCTGGGTGATGAGATTCAGCTTTACGCTGTCGCTTACCGAAGGGGCTACGACCCGAAGCAAGCGACGGTGCTGCCCAAGCTTGACCTGACCATCGAGCTACACTCGCCACAGGGCGACACGATCGACTCTATCATAGTCCAGACTGATCAGTGGGGACGTCTTCATACGACCCTCCAGCTGCCCAAAGAGGCGATGACGGGCGGCTACACCATTGAGGTCTCTTGTGATAGCGATCTAGATGATTTCGACGAATATGAGACGACCATTCATGTAGCGGAGTATAAGCGTCCGAGCTTTAAGGGTGCCTTGACCCTGCCCGAGGTGGCGATGAAGCTGGAAGACACGATCTCCGTTCGTGGCTCTGCAATGACTTACAGCGGCTATCCGCTCACAGAGGCATCTGTAACCTACAGCGTGACGGGAAGCTATAGAAACTGGTGGTTCGGTGAGGATGTTCCCGATCAATTACTCACCTCTGGCACGCTCCAGATCAATGAGCAGGATGGGAGCTTTGAGTTTCCGATTACCCTCTCAGACTTACGCACCGAGGCTATGCGTCAGAACCCGCAGCCTTGGAGCCTACACACCTACCATATAGAGGTAACCATCACGGCGCCTAGTGGCGAGACGCAGCGACTAGAGCGATCTATTTGGATCGGCTCGACACCTGTATCTATGGAGTACGAGGGGGCGGAGACCTTCTTCAAGGAGGGGGCAGAGACTTTTACCATTCGTGTGACCAACGATGACGAAGCTCCCATAGCCACGATGCTAGAGCTACGACTCACCTCGCTCGATGATACGACAAGCTCTTGGTCGGTGGAGGTCCCTGCCAACGAGAAGCAACACCTGCCCGCTGAGTGGCTTCGACTACCTTCGGGTTCTTACCGCTTGACTTACATTTATCACGATAAGACGGGCGAGACGCTAGAGGAAGAGCAAGAGATTGTCCTCTTTGCAGAGCGTGACAAGCATCTACCGATACAAAGCACGCTCTGGGCAGCTTCGCCCTCGGAGGAATATCCACGAGGTGGCGCACCTACGATATACTACGCCAGCAACGAGAGCGAGCAGTCGATCTACTACGTCATCAATACGGTAGATCAGCCCGCTATCTACGGACAGCTTCCCGCGCTCCCTGCCCAGCAGGTGGGTCGCTGGCAGCCGACGCTCCCCAAGAGTGTCGACCCCAAGGGGCAGATCCGCATAGAGCTGTACTGCGTACGCGACGGACGCTACACCTCTCAGAGCTTCGAGTATCGCTATACGGCTGACCAGCCGACCCTGCAACTCTCGTGGATCGAGATACCCGACAAGCTCCTCGCTGGCGAGACCCACACATGGCAAGCTCGCCTCACCTACAGCGATGGCACGCCGGCGCGTCGCATCCCCGTCATGGCGTGGATGTATGACGCTGCCTTGGAGAGCCTACGTTCGCACAGCATCGATCGCTTGGCTCAATACATACCGCTCTACCTTCATGATGTCAGTCCGAACCCTTGCTTTGGCTTCGATATGAAGGATTACTACCCGATGGCTTATGGCTATGGAGGAGGCGCTTATCCGGTGATGGCTCTTGCTAAGAGCGCCTCCATAGAGGGTGAAGTGATGGGGCTAGCTAATGATGAAGTCTTAGTGGAAGATATGAGCGAAAACAGACTAGCCGAGGTGGTGGTAACCAGCGTTGCACCTAATCTGCGGAAGGACTTCTCTCAGACCGCCTTCTTCCTAGCGGATCTCTACACCGATGACGAGGGCATTGTCACCTTTACGGGCAAGATGCCCGAAGCACTCTCCAGCTATCGCCTAGCGCTCTTTGGCTACGACAGCCGACTGACGGACTGCGCTGCGACGGCCGACATCAAGAGCTACCGCCAGCTGATGGTCGAGACGCTACAGCCACGCTTCCTCATGCAGGGAGACCAAGCTTACCTGACGGGGTCGATTCGCAACCTCACCGAAGAGGCTCTCAGTGGCGACCTCCGACTAGTGCTCTACGACGCTCTGGCGACGGACAGCACGGCGACACCACTTGCCGATGGCACACGAGAGCTAGCTCTCACCGTTCCCGCCAGTGGTGTGGCACCCTACGCCATCGCCCTGCCCGCTCTGCCAGATCTCTCGGCACTGCGGGTGCAGGTCTACTTCGTCAGCGACTCACTTAGCGATGGCGAGGAGTACGTCATCCCCGTACAGCCAGCGACGGTACGCACTGTCGAGAGTATCCCCTTCGCGTGGGACAAGCAGACGAGCTACTCCTACCCACTCAGCGAACTGCTCGGCAAAGCAAGCGATCCGTCAGCTTCGCTACACCTACAGCTCTGGAGCAATCCACGCTACTTCGCTCTGCAGCAACTGCCGATCCTCTTTAACAATGAGGAGCGAGACGCTATCAATACGGTTCTCCGCATCTACACTTTGACCCGTACGCAACAACTGCTACGCCAGCCAGAGATAGCACAGTGGGTTCAGGCACAAGCTCAGGCGACTGAGGGTGCCAACAAGTTGACCAGCAACCGTGAAACCACACTCCTACCGCTAGACGAGACTCCTTGGCGTGCTACCGAGCGATGGCTAGACGGTGCGCAGGAGCAGCTATGGACAATCTTCAAGGCACCCAATAAGCGCACCGCTACTAAGGACATAGCGCAACTGCGCAACCTACAGACCAGTTCGGGAGACTGGTCGTGGTACCCCGACATGCCAGGCTCCTCTTACCTCACGCCGCTCATCCTCGACTACCTCGCAGCTGTCAGTGAGCTAGAGCCAAACCATGAGATAACCTCCATGCTCACTCGTGGTTGGCAGGCTTACGACCGCAGCACGACCAAGCTGATGCAAGAGATGAAGAAGGAGCTAGCGAAGAGCAAGCGGAAACCCACCCTCCCCGCATGGGGTGCCGAGTGGCTCTACCTCTCCTACCGCTGGCGTGACGCTAAGGCTCTGCAAAAGGACCAGACCACGAAGGCTCTCATCGACTACCTCACGCCACTCCTCGTCAAAGAGGCGCAGCAGCTCCCCCTCTACGCCCTACCGCAAGCAGCCTACACGCTCTGCAAGCTGGGCAACCTGTCGCAAGCACGACAGCTCGCCGAGATCCTGCACGACCACCTATCCTACGAAGCGGCGCAAGGAGCCTTCTTTGCCAACACCCTCGTTGGTGGTTACTTCTGGCGAGACCGCTCTATGTCGCTACAGCGAGAGACTATCGAGCTCTTCGAGCTGCTAGGTCTCTACCCCGACACAGTACAGCAGATGCGTCGCTGGGCGATGGAGTACCTACGTACCAATCTGCGCGCCTCCAACCTAACGCAGCTAGAGCTACTGCTCACGCTCCTAGAGGACAACTCTGAGGAAACGGCTAAGCACGACCAGGTGACCATCTCCATACCTCTTGCCGATGGCACGACCGAGCGCATCGAGACCGACTCCTACTGCGGACTACAATACAAGCCTAGCCAACTAGACCGCACGGGTAGCATCGTCATCACGCACAGCGCCCCACAAGCGATCCTCTGGGGTGGCATCCTAAGCGTTGGCGATAAGCCACTTAGCGAAGTGTCCGAGCGACAAGGTGAACTGATGATCGAAAGCAAGACTTACGTTCGTGAAGAGATCAACGGTCAACTGCAAGAGCGACCCATTCAGTCTGGCGAGGAGCTCACCGTCGGGACTGTACTCATCACAAAGCTTCGCATCACCACCCGTCGTGACCTAGACTTCGTCACCATACGAGACATGCGCTCCGCATGCTGTGAGCCACTAGAGCAGCTCAGTCACTACGAGTGGCAGGGCGGTCTAGGATACTATGTCGAGGCGCGCCACTATGCGCAGATATACCATATTAATAGCCTACTTCGTGGCTCCTATGAGATCAGCTACGAGCAGAGCGTCGTGCGTCCAGGCACCTACCAGCGTGGTATCACGCAGGCGCAGTGCGCTTACGCCACCGAGTACTCCGCTCAGACCGCTATGCCAACCCCTTACACCGTAATAGCAAATGATTGACCCCATACAGATCATCGAGCGTTACTACCCTACCGACACGCTCGGCTACCGCATCCTACTGACTCACAGCAATCAGGTAGCCGAGCTTGCCCTTGAAGTTGTACGTCAGCACCCCGAGCTAGCATGCGATGAGCGGTTTGTCTACGAGGGAGCCATGCTCCACGACATCGGCATCTACCTCACCAACGCCCCCACGATCGGTTGCTATGGCACCGAGCCCTACTTACGGCACGGCTATCTTGGCGGCGAGCTACTACGCAAGCTAGGTCTGGAGCGGCATGCGCAGGTTGCCGAGCGCCACACCGGCACAGGATTAGATAGCGAGACCATCCGCGCTCGAGAGCTAGATCTCCCGACCGACCGCCTCTATATGCCCCAGAGCATCGAGGAGCGGGTCATCTGCTATGCCGACAAGTTTTACTCCAAGACCCAGCTAGAGCATCAGAAGCCCCTGGAGAAGGTTCGCGCCTCGCTCGCCAAGTATGGCACCGACTCCTTAGCCCGCTTTGACCAGATGCACGAGCAGTTTCAGGTGCCCAGTACATTAGTCTAAAGCACCTATCCATTATTCACCCCTCAAGACCCAAACCACAATGTTGATACACTCCGCCACCTTCGTACAGAGCAGCCCCTCAGTAAAGTCCTGCCCCCAAAGCACACTACCCGAGTACGCCTTCATCGGGCGCTCCAACGTGGGCAAATCCTCGCTCATCAATATGCTCACTGGGCACAAAGGGCTAGCGATGACCTCGCAAAAGCCTGGTAAGACGCAGCTCATCAACCACTTCCTCATCAATGAGTCGTGGCATCTCGTCGACCTGCCCGGCTACGGCTACGCACGTCGGAGCCTCGAGCAGCGAGAGCAGTTTCGCAAGCTGATCACCGAGTATGTCTCGAAACGTGAGGCCTTAGTCAATCTCTTCGTCCTCGTGGACATACGCCATGAGCCACAGCGCATCGACCTAGAGTTTATCAATGAGATGGGCGAAAAAGGCATCCCCTTCAGTATCGTCTTCACCAAAGCAGACAAGATCGGCAAGCAAGTACAGCGAGATGCTGTAGAGGCTTACCGATCTCGTCTACTAGAAGATTGGGAGGAGCTGCCGCCTCTCTTCGTGACCAGTGCGTCGACTGGCTTGGGGCGTGACGAACTCCTCGATTATATCGATCAGCTCAACCGTATGATAGCTGAGCTAGAGGGCTAAAACTCGAGCTCCAGTCCGATCATCAGGTGCTCGGGGGTGAAGGAAAGTCCGAAGCCATTCGAAGGCAGATTAGTCTCCTCACCGTGGAAGCTCTTGCGATAGCCTAGGAAGCCCAAGCGCATGCAGAGACACAATCCCTCCGCAAGGTCTAGGCAGGCGCCTGGACGCAAGCCCACTTCAAAGCCCTGGTGGCTACCAACCTTAGAGGTCTCGTAGCTGTACCCCACATTGCCGTCTACATAGAGATTGAATGGACCTCTATGCAGGTAGTAGTAGCGGACGAAGGGAGAGAGCGACACCTCGTGCTGTAGCACCTTCTCGCCAGCGACCTCGTGCGACTCCAGTCCATAGCCTGCGATGAGACCCACGGCCCACGTATCGTTTAGAAAGTAACCGAGCTCCGGATGAAACTCTAGCGACGTCTTTCCAGCATCGCTATCGATCCAGAAACCAGCGACACCACCCACGAACCACGATGCGTGGTGGTCGTGTTCATCCGTTGTAGTCTGTGCCTGTAGGGAGCCGCAGCTCCAGAAGAGGGCGAGTAGTAGCCCTGCAAAAAGAGGAAATAGTTTCTTCATGTTTAGTCGTATATGTGATTACTGGCGACAAAGTTCGGAATCTTTTAGAAGAAAAGCAATACCTACAAACCTTTAGTGCTGCTTTCCTGTAGGAGAAAACGGCTAATTCCTATTTTGAAATACTCGGAGATGATGAATTGTCTTAGACTCTCTCGGCAATTTCCCCAACTTGTCTGACTTCCTCCGAGAAAATTGAAAAATCCCTCGGAGGAAACGGGCAAATTCTTCCGAAGTTTCATTCGATTCCTCCGAAGTTTCATTCGATTCCTCCGAAGAATTTTTTATTTCCTCCGAGGAATTGGAATTTGGATTTGTATGCACAACGAGTTAGCTCTAGCCTCTGCCTCCCAGCACCTTAAAATAGGGATTAGCCCCTTTAGCGCTGCTTTCCTATAGCCGAGAACAGAAAAAGCGTCACCCCTGAGCTAACTCAAGAGTGACGCATGTGGATGAGACTATTGATCTATCAGTCTCTAGTGATCTTTACTAAGAGCTTACTTGCCGTAGCGAGCACGTAGCACCTGAATCATATCCTGACTCATGGTGTCGAGGTCGTAGTGTGGCTGCCAGTCCCACTCACGGCGAGCGCAGCTGTCATCGAGCGAGTTAGGCCATGACTCAGCGATAGCTTGGCGCAGTGGATCTACATCGTAGGTCATCTCGAAGTCGGGGATGATACGCTTGACAGCGGCTGCGATCTGGCTAGGCTCGAAGCTCATCGAGGCAATGTTGAAGGAGTTGCGATGTACCAGTCTCGTAGGATCAGCCTCCATGAGCTGCACCATAGCGTGCAGTGCGTCTGGCATATACATCATATCCATATAGGTACCCTCCTTGATGGGGCAGACGAACTTGCCCTCCTTGACGGCTGCGTAGTAGATCTCTACGGCATAGTCCGTGGTACCACCGCCAGGTAGCGTCACATTGGAGATAAGCCCTGGGAAGCGCACCGAGCGGGTGTCTACGCCAAAGCGCTTGTGGTAGTAATCGCTGAGGAGCTCACCAGCCACCTTGGTTACACCATACATAGTCTTGGGGCGCTGGATCGTGTCCTGAGGCGTTTTGTCTTTTGGCGTCTCATCGCCAAAGGCTCCAATAGAGCTGGGGGTGAAGACGGCACAACCTTTCTCACGAGCTATCTCTAGCACGTTAAAGAGGCCACCTAGTCCGATGTGCCACGCAAGCTGAGGCTTGGCCTCTGCCGTAGCACTCAGGAGAGCTGCTAGGTTATAGATGGTATCGATCTTGTACTTGTCGACGATGGCTGCTAGCTGAGCTGAGTCGGTGATGTCGGCAAGCTCTGCGGGACCACTCTCGAGGAGCTCGCCCTTAGGAGGCATTGCAGCGATGTAACCGGCTACGACTGAGCCATTCTGGTACTCACGACGTAGTTTCATTGTCAGCTCGGAACCTATCTGACCGGTCGAGCCAATGATCAATATATTCTTCATGTCTTTATATAGTTGAGCTTGTTTTGCTGTGCAAAGGTACCTAAAATGAGATGATCCAGAGCTTTTAGTCTGTGACTAGATTGCGGTGACGCTTGCGCTTGATATGCCTGACGATGTAGATCGTCAGCAGGAGTAGCACTATCGCCAATATGGAGTAGCCGATGATGTGGCTGTACTCGCTCGCCTTAGCGACCACCTGCTCCTTCGTCTCAATGCCAGGGACACGCGAGAGGAGGACGCCAATGAGCGCAAGGATCGCATTCCAGGCGCCAGCACCTAGAGCCGTATAGCCCACAAAAGCGCCGAGTGGCATGCGGGCTAAACCAGCGGGAATGGAAATGAGCTGACGAATGCCAGGCACCAGACGACCTACGAAAGTGGAGACAGCCCCCTTGCGAACGAAGTAGTCATTGGCGCGGTCGAGCTTCTCTGGACTCAGCAGGAGCATACGCCCTACTCTACTACCAGCAAAGCGGTAGACGATAGGACGCCCGAGCCACATGGCTAAGTAATAGTTGATGAGTGCCCCAACGATGGCACCACTGGTGGCAAAGAAGAGCACACCGACGACGCTCATCTGCTCACTTGCGGCTGCCAAAAAGGCTGCAGGTGGCACAACCACCTCACTGGGAAAGGGGATAAACGAACTCTCGATGGTCATCAAGAGGAAGACCGTCCAGTAGTTCAGATGGTCAAAGAACCAGAGCGTCAGCTGTTCCAGCATACTTTTCTAAGCGGGGGAAGCTCTCTAGCGACGCTCCTTGAGTGATACCGTGCGGTTGAAGACTAGCGCATCGGGACGGCTGTCAGGATCGACCGTAAAGTAGCCGACTCTCTGGAACTGCAAGTGGTCTCCCACATGAGCGTCTCGTAGGCACTCCTCGACATAAGCGTGCTGCACGATGAGCGAATCGGGGTTGAGGTGGTCCTTGAGCTCCTCAGCAGGTACACCTGAGGGGTCTTCCTCTAGGAAGAGTCGGTCGTAGAGACGTACCTCAGCATCTAGCGCATAGGCCGTAGAGACCCAGTGTATGGTAGCCTTGACTTTGCGATTGCTACCCTCCATGCCTGTTTTGCTGTCGAGGTAAACTTCGGCGAGGACGGCAGTGACATTGCCCTCAGCATCCTTTTCGCAGCCAGTACACTTGATGATGTAGCCACCACGTAGGCGCACGTCCAAGCCTCCAGGCGTAAGACGATAATACTTCTTAGGAGCCTCCTCCATAAAGTCGCTCCGATCGATCCATAGCTCACGCGTAAGGTGCTGGATATGCGTACCCTCCGATAGATCTTCAGGGTTATTGACCATCTCTAGCGCTTCGTCGTGACCCTCTAGTAGGTTAGTCAGGATGAGCTTGACAGGATCTAGGACAGCCGAGACACGTGCTGCGTGCTTGTTAAGATCGTTGCGCACGGCATGCTCTAGGAGCGAGAGATCTATGGTGCCCTCATAGCGAGTGTAGCCGATCATGCTGACGAAGTCACGGATCGACTGTGGCGTGTAGCCTCTACGACGCAGACCGCAGAGGGTCGGCATGCGTGGGTCATCCCAGCCAGTGACTAGCCCCTGCTGCACGAGGCTGAGGAGCTTGCGCTTGCTCATCATCGTGTAGGTGAGGTTGAGGCGATTGAACTCAAACTGATACGGTCTGTAAGTGGTGCCCTCGGGCATCAGGAGCTCCACAAGGTAGTTATAGAGCGGACGATGCGGTACGAACTCCAAAGTACAGATCGAGTGGGTCACACCCTCGAAGTAGTCGCTCTGTCCATGCGCAAAGTCGTACATAGGATAGACCTGCCACTCTGTACCAGTGCGGTGATGCGGACGCTTGATGATGCGGTAGATGATCGGGTCGCGGAAGTGCATATCGTCCGAAGCCATATCGATCTTAGCACGGAGCGTCATAGCACCCTCGGGAAATTCGCCCGCATTCATACGATGGAAGAGATCCAAGCTCTCCTCAGCGGGACGATCACGGTAAGGGCTATTGATACCAGGGGTCGTGGGCGTCCCCTTCTGCTGGGCAATCTCCTCAGCACTCTGCTCGTCTACGTAAGCATGTCCTGTCATGATAAGACGCTCAGCAAAGGCGTAAAGCTGTGGAAAGTAGTCCGAAGCGTAGCACTCCTTACCCCACTCGAAGCCGAGCCAGTGGATGTCCTCACGGATAGCGTCCACGTACTCCACATCCTCTTTGATCGGGTTGGTATCGTCAAAGCGTAGATTGCACACGCCCCCATACTTCTGCGCAATGCCAAAGTCAATGCAGATAGCCTTAGCGTGACCTATGTGTAAGTAGCCATTAGGCTCTGGTGGGAAGCGTGTCTGCACACGTCCATCGTACTTACCGCTCTGGATGTCTGCTACGACAACCTGCTCTATAAAGTTTAGTCCCGTGCTCTCTGCGCCATTGCTTGTAGCATCCTCTAGTGGAGTCTTGTTCATTGCATCTATATCTTATCGGAGACCCTTACGCCGTGTAGCAGCCTCCCTCGGTTATCTATTTGGATACAAAGGTAGATAAAAAAAGCACGCTACTCTACGTCGCTGGAGGTACGCCCCGCTAAGGTGAAGCTGAAGCCGTAACGATAGCGGTGAGCGCCGTCGCTCTTGCGGATCATCTCTTGCGTTTGCTCCCACTGCTTGACCCAGAGTGGACGTACCTCTTCGCTCTCCTCCTCGATACCATCGTGAGGCATCTCCACTAGAGCGACCTCGACCTGCTCATCAGGAGCTATCTCCGTCCGTAGGATATACTGTATCAAGCTCATAGCGAGCATATCGAGCCATAGCTCTTTTGGCACCTCCACGGGCAAGCCCTCGAGCCTTTGCGCCAAGCTGGGGTCTGTCACGATGAGTGTCAGGTAGCCCTCACGCACCTCCTCTACGGGTATACCCAGAGGGTACTGCAGCGACACCTCCATACAAAAGTCCTCGTCTGCCACTAGCTCGGCAAGACGTAGCGAAAGCGCCTCAAAGAGGGCATCCGCCTGGCTATCCGTATAGAGAATCTGTGGATAAGCACCCTCGAAGGGCAGCTGCTCGTAGAGCGTGCGCCACGGGTAATAAGGGAGGAAGTGACCCACGGGAGCCGTGGGCATATAGATATTATGTGAACCAAAGTGATGTGGCTCAGCTAGCTCTTCCGTTATCTTCGTCTGATCTGTCATAGTTCTGTCTGTTTTTCAGTCATTAATCGGTTGTGCGGACTTACCCTCTTGTGGCTTGAGTCCACGCTCGGCAGCCTCCTTGAGCAGAAGCTCACGAGCGGGCTCATATTCATTGGGTATCTCACCGTCGAGAATAGCATTCTTGATCCGCTCCTTAAGCGTTCCCACGATCTGCGAGGGCGGAATGCCAAAGAGACGCATGATCTCGTCACCATCGATCGGAGGAGCGAAGTTGCGAATGCGATCCTTCTCCTCCACCTCTTGAAGCTTGCGTCGTATCAGCTGATAGTTGTCCAGGACCTGCTGTACGCGCTTCGGGTTCTTGCTCGTCACGTCGCTCTCCACCAGCGTCATCAAGTCCTCTATATCATCGCCCGCATCAAAGAGCAGACGACGTATCGCCGAGTCGGTCACCCCCTCATCGACGAGCGAAGAGGGACGCATGTGCAGGTCAACCAGCTTGGCGACATACTGCATGTGGCTGTCGAGCGGGAGCTTAAGGCGGCGAAACATACGCGGCACCATCTTAGCTCCTATATAGTTATGGTTGTGAAAGGTCCACCCCTGCTGCGCATCCCAGCGCTTAGTCTTAGGCTTCGCAATGTCGTGCAGCAAGGCCGCCCAGCGAAGGTAGAGATTGTCACTCTTTGCCGCCAATTGGTCGACTACTTGATAGGTGTGCGCTAGATTATCCTTGTGCCCCACCCCAACGACCGTCTCTGTGCCACGCAGTAGCTGCACCTCGGGGAGGATAATCTCCAGTAGCCCCGTCTGCTCCATCAGGGAGAGCCCCACACTGGGACGCGGTGAGAGCATGATCTTGTTGAGCTCCACGATGATACGCTCCGCAGAGACTATCTTAATGCGCTCTCGAAGCTTCACAATAGCGTCAAAGACCGCATCATCAATGAAGAAGCCCAGCTGCGAGGCAAAACGCACCGCACGCATCATCCGCAGCGGATCATCATCGAAGGTGACCTGCGGATCGACTGGCGTGCGGATCATATAGTCCTGCAGATCCTCCAGCCCGTAGAAGGGATCTACCAGCTCGCCATAGGTACGTTCGTTGAGCGAGATAGCCATCGCATTGATCGTGAAGTCTCGCCGCTCCTGATCATCTTCGAGCGTGCCATCCTCGACGATCGGCTTGCGACTATCCCGCTGGTAGCTCTCACGACGCGCTCCGACGAACTCTACCTCCACGCCCTTGTAGCGCAGCTGCGCCGTACCAAAGTTAGCAAAGAGATGCACCTGGCACTTGGGTCCTATCTCCCGAGCCACCGCTTTAGCTAAGGCTATCCCACTACCGACGCAGACGATGTCTATATCATTGCTAGGACGCTGCAAGAAAAGGTCACGTACCCATCCACCGACCACATAGGTCTCCAGATCGAGCGTATCAGCCACACGCCCCACCAGCGCAAAGATCGGATGGCGCAAGTAGGTGCTGTAGTCAGCGTAAGGGTCAAAGGGTATCGGCATATCTATCTCCTCTATATGATAAACGAAGGCTGTCGCACAAGTGCCATAGCCTCAGATGAAGCGTTACAAAGGTAATACAAATTAGAGAGTGTAGCTGGGGAATAATCTCAAAAATGTTGCCACGTCAATAATTATACTTACATTTGCACCCAGCAAACGGAGGAAAGCATCGACGGCTATGGCACACATTAAGAATTTAGATAGTCGCCCTCTCTCGCCCGCTATACAATGACGACAAATATCGCCGTGACAATAGGTGGCAGTACGGTAGCAAATCAGACAGTTTGAGATCTGTATCACATGCGTGTGATGTCTCTCTCCCCCAATGCTTCACTAATTATTTTCCCTTTTTCCCTTTTCCCTTTTTATGACCCTATATTTAGGCAACTTGAGCTACCGAGTTCGTGAGAACGACTTGGAGCAACTACTCGGCGAGTTTGGAGAGGTCTCCAACGCTCGCGTCGTCATGGATCGCGCCACTGGGCGTTCACGCGGGTTCGGCTTTGCCGACATGGCAGACGAGGATGCTCGTCGTGCTATCGAGGCTCTTAGCGAGCAGGAGTTTGAGGGACGTCGTCTCCTCATTCGTGAGGCTGAGGATCGTCCTCGTCGCGAAAGACACGCTTAAAAGAGCATTCTGAGCAAAGTCGAGCCGTTGTGAAGCGAGACTAAACGTCTCCACCTCACGATACGGCATGGTCTAATCCAATCCCATCAAAGAGGAGCTACCACCCACCGGGCGATAGCTCCTCTTTTTGCGTATCTATAATAGGTTTACTTGATAGAAGCCTGATAGACATCATCGACCGACTTATCGATCGTAGCGTTGAACTCCTCATCGCTCTGCTGTGCCGTCAAGCCCTCAGCGAGTGCACGAGAGAAGGATGCGATCACACCCTTGTTGCGAGCGAGTAGCTCATTAGCCTGCTCACGGCTATAACCACCCGATAGAGCTACTACACGAAGCATGTTAGGATGCTCGATGACCTCCTTGTAGAGATTGTCCTCGGTAGGAAGGGTGATCTTGAGCATAACAGGACGATCCAGCTTGTCTAGGTGTGCTAGCAGCTCACGCTTGAGGATCTGCTCAGCCTCAGCCTTGTCGGGGCAGTGGATGTCCACCTCAGGCTCTAGGATAGGCACGAGATCATGAGCTAGGATCTGCTTACCCCACTCAAACTGTTGATCGACAATAGCCTTGATACCCTTCTCATTAGCCTCCTTGATGACGCTACGCATCTTGGTGCCGAAGATATGGTACTTGGTAGCATCCTTGAGCAGATCATCGAGTCCTGGGAATGGCTTCATCAGCTGTACACCATCCTGCAGCTCCTGCAGACCCTTATCGACCTTGAGGAAGGGGACGATGTGCAGCTTCTCCCAGAGATAGTCTGCCGTATTCATGCCGTCGATCTGACCACGCATCGTGCGCTCGAAGAGGATCACACCCACGAGCTTGCCCGTAGCAAAGGCGGGGCTCTTGATCATACGTGTACGCATCTGGTGGATCAGGTCAAACATCTCATCCTCATTCTTCCAGGCATCCTCAGTTAGGCCGTAAGCCTTCAGAGCCTTGGGCGTTGAGCCACCACTCTGGTCGAGAGCTCCGACGAAGCCACGACCGCTTTTCATCTGTTCTAATTGCTTCTGATTCATATTGTGTAAAAAGTAAGTTAGACGCTTATCAATCACTTGGCTCTTCTCTAGTAAAGAAGTTCGAGACGCACATCATCCGCCACACGTCTCTGCCGTAAGCTCCTCAAAGGTAATAAAAATAAGTCACATAGCCCAATCACGCGCCACTGCTCACAACTCAAGTGATCCGATGAAACGTGCAACAATTTTGTAGGGACGCTCGGTAGTGTCGAGTCGGAGGGCGTCCGTCCCCGTTAAAACCACGACGCTGTAACTTTTGACACAACGGACGCCCTCCCGCTAGACACTCTCGTGCGTCCCTACATCATCGTTACACGTCACGAGCATCCGTAGTATCAAAGCGAGACGAGTAACGATTTGACGGGCGAAGCGGAGACGACTCCTGTAGGGACGCTCGGTCTGAGCGTCCGTCCCCGTTAAAACCACGACGCTGTAACCTTTGACACAACGGACGCCCTCCCGCTAGACACTCTCGTGCGTCCCTACAAAGGGTTACACGTATCGCTTTGACACAAACTTGTGAGCGTTGTGGAGTTGAAGGCTCTACGGAAGAGGACCCATATATAAGACAAAGTCTGGACTTGACACGTGGTCAAGCCCAGACTTTGTTTTTCAGCCACACTACTACCGTGTGAGTGGCTATATCCTTTGACGAAGCTTTAGCGGACGATCACCTTGGAGGTGTAGACACGTAGATCGCTAAAGATGCGGATGATGTAGGTGCCTGGTAGGAGGCGTGTACCTACATTCGTTGTGACGAGTGCACCAGACATGTCGTATAGCTCGAAGGCATCGACACGACCTAGGATGCTTAGGTAGCCACCCTCAGCCGTTACGACTGGAGCCTCTGCTGGAGCTACTAGCTCGTTGGCGAGACCAAAGCCTAGAGGAGCTGTCTCGGCAGTGTGTACTGCACGGTTGCTCTTGTTGGGCTGCTTGATGCTGGGGTGAACGATAGCAACTACATTGCACTGACCACCATTCCAAGTAGACTTGAGGGTGCCCCGTAGCTTGACAGAGAATGTGCCGTCGGCCTCGACCTTGAGCTTGTCACCTGTAGGAGCCGTGAGGAAGAGACGAGGTACAGCTTGATGCTTGTAACCTTTACCTGCTCCTCCCTGATTTCTAGCGGGGATATTGTCCTCCGTTACAATGACTGTCAGGTAGAGATCCTCTGGGTCGAAGCAGTTCTTGAGCGCTACACCACTGACAACTGCCTCCAGTGTACCATCAGAGATGGTCTGATCGATGCGCTCGATCTTAACGCCCTGCTTATCGTTCTTCATCTTGGTAGCCCATTCTTTGGGATCATATAAAGCAGCGTGCTGTACGAGTGCGCTCTCCTTGGGGAGGTAGGTACGGTTGATAGACATAGCAGGAGCATAAGACTTACCATCTGGGAAGAAGTAGCCGTAGAGCTTCTCACTCTCAGGGATTGTTAGGAAGTCTGTACCATAGCCTGAGTGATACATAATGTAGCTGACGCGTAGTCCTGCAGCTTTAAGCTTGTCGATGTCAGCCTGAACGTAGCGGTCCGCACCAGGGCAGTTACCACACTTCTCTGAGGTAAACCTCTCTAGGATGACCGTCTCACGATCAATCAAGGCAGAGAAGTCACCGACCTTATAGGGAAGGTTTACACGGTTAGTTGCATAGGCGTTCTTCTGACCATTGACCTTAGCGACGGCAAAGTGTACCGTACCCATCCCCTCTGCCTCAGCGGGGATCTCAAAGGTGTACTCACCTGTCTTACTTGAAGCTAGTGCTGTAGTTAGGGTTTGAGAGAGCGTCTTGACCTCGCCTGTACCAAACTGATAGGTGAGATCTAATGAGGTGATCTCGTTCATACCGATGTTGCGGAGAGAGAGCTTGGTAGGACGCTTTTCGCCTTTTGTGACCATATTGAAGTTTCCATCAGCAGCTGTTAGATAGGCTAGGTTCTGTAGCTTGCTCTCATCTTTGAGCGATACGAAGATACAAGCGGATCCAAAACCTAAGCCCTTGACTTTTAAGAAGCCAAATGTCTTGTTCGTGCTGCTTGCCGTAGGGTAGGGCTCTGTACCAGCAGCTGCATATAGAGCCTCATCAATCTCAACAGTTCCATCAAATGGGATGACATATGGATCTTTCTCGCCTTTACCTACAGCCTTGGTGGCAAAGCCTACTAGATAGCGCTTACCCGCCTCGGTAGCAAAGGGTGTGGAGAGAGTGATCTGATTGTCTCCCTTGACGATCTCACACTTTTGGTTGTAGAGGGTGGTCTTACCATCCTCTGAAAGGATCAGAACGTAGGCGACCTTGTCCGCCTTAACTGCGGGGAAAGATATCTTCTCAATCTTATTAGCACCTACCTCAGGAAGTAAGATGTAACAAGAGAGATAGAGGTTTGTTTTGCCAACACCTAGAAACGACAGGTTTTCAACATATCGGTCAGCATAGCCGAAGCCTGGCAAAGTTTCGCCAGCTCGTAGGGATGTACCTGCGCTAGCGGCTTGCAGACGAGGTGTTACGGGCTCCTGAGCCGTGCTCATCGTGACGGTCATGAGGAGCGTGAGGAGTAAACTCCAAAGGGTAGCAGTTTGTTTCATGATAGATTATGTAATCTGTTTGTTGTATGTCACTAATGGATCGTTATGCCCTTGTGCGAAGCTTAAGAGGCAGACATAAGGAAACTGAAGAAGATCCTCTCCCCGTCTGCTTGTACACTCAAGAGATCATTACGGTGGCAAATATAGTATTTTCTATCGAAACCTCCTCGTGGAGAAATTCCAAATTTCCACGGAGCTATTTTTCATTTTCCAGGGAGGAATGGGAAAATTCTTCGGACTTATCAGATGATTCTTCCGAAGTTTCATTTGATTCTTCCGAAGTATTTTTCTTTCCTCCCGAGGAAATTTAAATTCCCTCGGGAGCTATTTGGGAAATTCCTCCGAGGAATCGAATTGTGTCGGAGTCATCAGAACGATCAGAGGAATCGGAACGTGCACTATATTCAGGAGAGGACAACGATCTGGGACGTGCACTCCTACAAGCCTGTTATCCGTCGGCAGATTGAGCAGACTTGTAATGAGATTTGCGGAAGGGAGGATTATTGGATAGTTATATTGTCTAATAGTGTTACCTTTGTGAGGCGAGGGCGGGGAGGGACGACTGCTATTGCGTTTCAGCAGGATGTAGCCCCTTCGCTTTGCGCAACGGTTGAACGTGTCATAGAGAGATAATCTAAAGAGATGCAGTACCCATTATTGTCGGAGTATGTCAGTGCGATCACGCATGCGAGTGAAAACCTAGACCAGTTGAAGCATCTAGAGGTGGTGCAGGACGAGCATGGTGAACCGTACCGCAGTAGCGGAGCCTTTGCCGTGGTCTTTAAGATGCGCGATACTCGCACGGGACAGCTCTATGCGCTCAAATGCTTTACCGAGGAGCAGGAGGGACGAGCAGAGGCTTATCGCAAGATCGAGGAGGAGCTGGAGGTGGCTGGCACGACCTACCTCACCTCGATGCGCTACTACGAGCGTGAACTCTTTGTAGATAGCAGTGTGAGTAGCGAGTCGGAGTTCCCTGTACTACTGATGGATTGGGTCGAGGGGAGTACGATGGAGCTGTACATTCGTGAGCATTATCGGGACTCGTACGCTATGGAGATGCTCTGCTACCGCTTCTGCCGACTAGCAGCTTACCTGCGCAGTCAGCCCTTTGCCCATGGCGATGTGAAGCCCGACAATATTATGGTCTCCGACACGGGTACGCTCACGCTGATTGACTATGATGGGATGTTTGTACCCAGTATGCAGGGTGAAAGTTCGCCAACGCTAGGCACGGAGGAGTTTCGTCATCCGCTTCGCACCCCTGAGCTATTTGACGCTACGATCGATGACTTTGCGCTAGCCTCCATTGCGCTCTCGCTACGAGCCATCGCTTTGGACTCGCAGTTGCTCGACCTGTATGGAGCTCCCGACCGTCTCCTCTTCAGTGCCAGCGACTACCGTGACTTAGCACAGAGCCAGGTGATGCAAGCGATCTGGCGACTTGTTGGGGATAAGGATCTCTGCAAACTTGTGGGGCTCTTCGTCTTAGCGCACGCAGAGCAAAGCCTCGCCAGCACCTCCTTCCAGCTCTTCTCCACAACCCGCCCCGAGAAGCCCGTCGTCGTGCCACTCTCCACCAAAGTCACGAAAGAAGACCTCGCCGAAGCCTACACCGACGAGTATGGCGTCAAGTTCAGTCCCGACCGCAAGCGCCTACTATGGGCCCCTAGAGATCTAGTCTCCTATACGATACCAGATACTGTCACAACCATCTGTGATCGTGCATTCTATTGGTGCCACGGTCTTACCTCATTAACAATTCCCAACTCTGTCACCTCCATTGGTAATGAGACATTCGATTTATGTCAGAAACTTACCTCGTTGACGATTCCCAACTCTGTCACCTCCATTGGCGACGGTGCATTTTATGGTTGCTCTCGTCTTACCTCGTTGACGATTCCTAACTCTGTCAGCTCCATTGGAGATGGGGCATTCTATGACTGCTCCAGTCTTACCTCGTTGACGATTCCCAACTCTGTTACCTCCATCGGAAATAGGGCATTTAAGAAATGCTCGAGTCTTACTTCGTTAACGATTCCCGAATCTGTCACCTCCATTGGCGACAGTGCATTTGAGAATTGCGAAAATCTCACCTCGTTGACGATTCCCGACTCTGTAACCTCCATTGGAGACAGCGCATTTGCTGGTTGCTCTAATCTTACATCGTTGACGATTCCCAACTCTCTTACGATGATTGGAGCTAATCCATTTGGAGGGCTAACTCTTCAGTTGGATAATCAATCTCCATACTTTTATGAGGAGGACAATGTACTCTTTACAGCTGACAAGAAGCAACTCTTAGCCTATTGTTCTACCCAAACTTCTTATAGCATACCCGACTCTGTCACCTCCATTGGAGACTGTGCATTTAGCTCTTGCTCTAGTCTTATCACGTTGACAATTCCCGACTCTGTCACCTCCATTGGAGACTATGCATTCGATAATTGCAAGAGTCTTACCTCGTTGACGATTACTGACTCTGTCTCCTCCATTGGAAAATGGAGGTTCTGTGGGTGCGAGAGTCTTACCTCGTTGACGATTCCCAACTCTGTCACGGCCATTGGTTACAGTGCATTTGCGAATTGTTCTAGTCTTATCTCGTTGACGATTCCTGACTCTGTCACCACCATTGGAGACAGAGCATTTGCGAGTTGCTCTAGTCTCACCACACTGACGATTCCTGACTCTGTCACCACCATTGGAGATTATGCATTCAATGAGTGTCATAGTCTTACCTCGTTGACGATTCCCAACTCTGTTACCTCCATTGGAGACATTGCATTTGAGGGTTGCTCCAGCCTTACCTCGCTGACGATTCCCAACTCGGTAACAACGATTGGACCTAACCCATTTATAAGGCTAACTATTCTGTTAGACAATCAATCTCCACACTTTTATGTGAAGGATAATATCCTTTTTACAGCTGATAAAAGTCAACTTATAGCCTACTGTTCCAGCCAAACTTCTTATAGCATTCCCAACTCTGTTACATCCATAGGAAATCTTGCATTCTGTGAGTGTCATAGTCTTACCTCGTTGACTATTCCAGACTCTGTCACCTCCATTGGAGACATGGCATTTTATGGTTGCTCTAGTCTTACCTCGTTGACTATTCCAGACTCTGTGACCTCTATGGGACGAGGAGCATTGTATGGATGCGATAATCTAAATCAGTCCACTAGAGAGGAGATGAGAGATAGATTTGGGGGACTAATCTTTTGGGAGTGTTAACCAACGGATTACAGTGACATGATTATTGTAGCGAATAGGCGCAGGAAGCAGGAGAAGCTACTGCAGGAGTACCCAGGGGCGATTATCGTAGACATAACGAGCAAGGCGAAGGAGCCGTTGGTGAAGCTGAGTCCGTTTTATCCACATGGGGGGATCCCGATACCCTTCTCATCGCCTGCCACGGGTGCCTCGGTAGAGGGAATTTGGCAGGGACTCAAGGTCTTTGAGTCGGTCGGCATAGACCGTGAGGTGATCCAGAAGAAGTCTATGAAGGGGCTGAAGCGGAGCGTGCGTCGCTTCGGGCCGCCACGGGGGCATCAGCGTGGGCTGAACAGCTCGGAGCTACTCGACTACATGACAGCTCGGCGTGAGATCTACCTACCGACCTATCGCTGGGTACTAGAGCATAAGGTACTATGGATCATAGAGCGCCTGCGGGCTGCTGATCGTGCTGGCAAGACAATCATCTTACTAGACTATAATAGTAGTACCGATGTGGACGACCCGAAGAAGCCGCTCTCGCATGCTTACCTTGTGAAGGCTTATGCTGAGGGACTCTACCCCTACGAGGATGCTATCGGCCTGAAGGAGCCTGTCTCTCAGAGATCTGTAGAGCAGGTAGTGCCTAGCGATGGAGAGCGGGGTATCATACAGACGACACTTTTTGGAGAGGAGCTATAACCTAGAAGAATATAAGAGACTATGAATAAGAGAGCAAACTGGCAAGAATTTAAGGCGGTGCTGGATAGCCACGGCATTACGAAGCTATACCACTTTACAGATCGAGATAATCTAGAGCAGATCATACAGCATGGGGGACTCTACTCATGGCAAGACTGCGAGGAGCGAGGGATACAGATCCCGAAGCCTGGAGGTGGTGGCCCTGGCTCCCTATCCTGGTCACTAGATCAGCGTAGTGGGCTGGAGCGCTATGTGCGTGTGAGCTTTACTAAGGAGCATCCGATGATGTATGTGGCAATGAATGACGGACGTATCTCTAACCCAGTAGTGCTGGAGATAGACCCTGAGGTAATCTATGACACGAATAGCCTATATGCTGATCGCAATGCTACGAGTAATGGGGTGCAGTGTGGAGGAGATCTGAGTAACTTCAAGCAGATTCACTTCACGTCGGTCAAGGCACGAAAGCACTTCGATCTAGATGCTGACGAGCAGCCATACTATCAGGCAGAGGTGTTGGTGAAGAACTTCATCCCGCTACAGTACATCACCAATATCTCTAACTTTGGCATCCCAATCCCCTCACAGCCTACACAGCTTCAGAGCAAGAATGCCTACACAGCTCGCATCACACGTGAGCACCCCTCTGCCTTTATATTCCTAGTGGATCATAGCGTCTCTATGCGTAACATTACTACCCTCAACGGGGAGCGTATGACCCTCTCGGAGGCTGTGGCTCGCATTGTCAATAATCAGATTGATGAGTTGGTAGAGCGTTGCGTACGTGCTAGCGAGACGCGTCATTACTTTGACATAGCTGTCGTGGGCTATGGCGAGGAGGCTTACAGTGGTTGGAATGGGGCCTTGGCTGGTCGGGGCTTTGTGACTCCTGAGGAGATCCGATTTAATGAATACAAGAAAATCAAGGTCAAGGAGCAGGTGCGGACTAGAGCTGGTGTGAAGGAGATCGAAGTCGAGAAGAAGCAGTGGATGGAGGCTCGTCATGATGGCCACTGGACGCATATGGACAAGGCATTTAAGCATGCTGAGGGGCTGCTAGACGACTGGCTCTCTCGCCATCAGACGCAGGACTGCTATCCTCCTATTGTCATCAATATAACGGACGGCGAGTACAATGGAGCTTCTCGTGACGAGATGCAGCAGCTAGCCAATCAGCTGAAGTCGAAGTTTACGAATGATGGCAATGTGCTCCTCTTCAACATCCATATTGTCTCTGGAGAGATGGAGGCGGTGCTATTCCCTGCGACTATCGAAGAGATGCGTGGCAATGGGTATGGAGAGTCACTCTTTGAAATGTCTAGCTTGCTACCTCTAAACTACAATGAGCAGATTCGTATGCTCTTTCACGATAGAGATCAAGACATACGCTATCGTGCAATGGGTGTAAATGCAGGTATGGAGCAACTGGTGAAAATGATGAAGATAGGCACGCTGTCAAGTGCCTTGGTACAGCAATCTATATGAATAGAGAGAGACAGATAAGACGTAAGAGGCGCACAAGGCTACGTAGACGAGCACGACGCAAAGCATCCCTTGCACAGCCCACTAAGATGACTAAGCTTAACTATCGTCTGGTCTCAATAGCTAAACCTGGCGAAGAGACTCCTAATGAGGACTCCGTCTATGTAGATGCCTCCTGCCTAGCACTATCTGATGGTGCTGGCGGGTGTGGACTCTATGCTGATAGGTGGTCTCACTATCTTGTGAGCCGGCTGGACAAGCAGACTCCGCTCATGGGCTATGAGGCTTTAGATAGTTGGGTGGAGCAGATCTGGCAGCCATTTTACAACGACTGTGAGGCTATGGCAAAGGAGGGGGATGCGATGCTCCTGAATAAGTTTTACAGTGAGGGGTCTTGTGCTACGCTGGTGGCGGCTTGGATCGGTGATAATGAAAAGTGCCGATGGATAGCCTACGGAGATAGTGCCCTCTTTCACTACAATAGAGCTACCGGTGAGCTATGGCACTCCTTTACGAGTGTCGCAGACTTCGACAATCCGCCCCACTTGATAAGCTGCAAGGACCCGTTGACGCCCGCAGGCTTTAGCGAGGGAAGTCTAGCGCTTACGGAGAGCAGTGTGCTATTTGCTGCAAGTGATGCACTCTCTTGCTTTGTCCTCATGATGTATCAAGTCTCTAGATGGGCGGAGTATGCGGACGAACTGGAAGCACTGATAGCCGAGCATAGCTCTGCTAGCCATAGGGTACAACTGGCTCGAGCGATGAAGTTTGACTTCTACGAAGATGTCCTAAAGCGGCTGATCGATAGCACTTCTAATGCGGAGACCTTTGCTCAGCAGATGCACGCTTGGCTCGATGCGGGTCTACTGGAGCTAGATGACTACACGGTCGCTTTTCTCAAGGTGTAGCGAGGTGCATACGATACCTCTGAATAGAATAAAGTATACCCCAATCCCAGATTTACGGAATTGAGGGGGGGCGTCACGCTAATCGCTTCATTTTGTATCTTTGCATGCGTGGAGGCTGTCGAGCCTCTCGGTGACGTATCATGGATATGACAGTAGGTCGGCTTGTCGCTGTCGCAAGAGGGTTAGAGCCTCGGCTCCACCCGCAGGCGAGAGAGGAAAGTCCGGGCAACGCAGAGTACCATACTCCCTAACAGAGAGCTATCCGCAAGGGTAGGTGACGTGTAGAAGAGAATGACCGCCTAGGTGCCTATGGCACGCTAGGTAAGGGTGAGAAGGTGAGGTAAGAGCTCACCAGCGGTGTGGGTGACCCACTGGCTGTACACACTATGGGTTGCAAGATCAAGTATACCGACGCTATGAGGGCTACTCGTCCTAGTCGGAGGGTAGATTGCTAGAGACACTCGGCAACGGGTGTCGTAGATAAATGACAAGCGCCACTCCTCGTGAGTGGCACAGAACCCGGCTTATAGACCTGCTGTCCTCTCCGTGACTCGTCTCATGGTCACAAGGTGATGTGACACGCATTGTGCCTCTCCCCTATCCTCCTAATACTATAATATATGCCACACAAGTCAGACTCCATACATAAGCACGAAGGCTCTATGCAAACTCCTGTAGAGCACACCTCCCGCAAACCACCCTCCTGGATACGTAAGCTCAAGGTGGGTGCCTACAAGGTGGTGCGCTTCCTCACGAGCGACATGTGGCACATACAGCCAGATGAGGTGCGTGGCTTCAGACGTCTCTATATCAACACGCTCAAGGCGCTCTACATGGCTATCAAGGGCTATATGGACCAGCGATTGAGTCGCCATGCCTCTGCACTGACCTATAGGACGTTTCTTTCCGTCGTGCCGATGCTTGCACTGATTGTAGCCTTTGCCAAGGGCTTTGGTTTCCAAGACACGATCTATGACTTTCTGATGACCTATATGCCAGGACATCAGAACGAACTGGACACGATGATGGGCTTCGTGGAGAACTATCTAGGACAGGTACAGGGAGGGCTCTTCTTAGGGGTCGGTTTGGTGCTGTTTCTCTATACTATCTTCTTGCTCTTGAACACGATTGAGCAGACCTTCAACGTTATCTGGGGAGCACCTCGAGGACGTTCGATAGGACGTAAGCTGACGGACTACATTACGATGGTCGTGCTACTGCCTATCCTGATGACGCTCTCGTCGGGACTGACCGTGATGATGGCGACAATAAAGAACACTTGGTTCAACGACTACATCTTCTTTACGCCTGTATGGGAGTTTATGCTCAACCTACTTCCATACGTCATCCTCATCTTTATGTTTGCGGGCATGTTTATGGCGCTACCCAACACCCGTGTCAAGTTTCTCCCAGCGTTCATCGCTGGAGCCATAGCTGGTAGTGCCTTTCAAGTGTTGCAAGCACTCTATGTGAGCGGTATCTTATGGATCTCTAAGTACAATGCCATCTATGGTGGATTTGCTGCTATACCGCTCTTGCTCTTATGGCTACAAGTGGTCTGGTCGATCACACTCTTTAGTGCCAAGCTATGCTTCTCCATACAGAATGTGGTGAACTTTACCTATGCCAAGGATGCGACCAATGTCTCACCTCGCTACTCAGACTTCCTAACGGTTCTGGTGATGGCTCACATCGTGCAGCGCTTCCTCGATCACACCGAGCCTGAGCCACATGATATACCCTCGCTCTCAGAAGCCTGTCACTTACCGATCAATCAAACTAGTGAGATCATCACTAAGCTACTAGAGGAGGAGCTGATCATCGAGGTAGTCTATAGCTCTCGTGACAAGGAGCTACACTACAACCTAGCCGTCGATCCCGACCTGCTGACCGTGGGGTACCTCCTCGATCGTATGGATCGCTCGGGACATCGTAACCACATGCTCACACAGCAGCAGTTTGCCGAGGAGTGGGAGCTGGTGGTTGCTTCACGTCGTGCCTTCGTAGAGCCGCCCCTGACGACACTCTTGGCTGACCTTCCTCTGGGTAGAAAACCCTTGACCACCTAAATGAAACTGATATGACAATCAATCCTTCTGATCTGAAAGCTCAGGGAGAGCGTCTCATCGAGCGCAGCTCTGCCCTCATATCTACCTCTCTCGATAAGCTGGTAGAGCGTGTCCGCACATGGACCTACGGCAAGCGTCCCACCTTCGGTCTAGCTCTCTGTGGAGGTAGTGCTCGTGGACTAGCCTACATCGGGATCTTTCGCTTTCTAGAAGAGCATAACGTACGGCCTGACATCATCGCTGGGACTAGTGTCGGTTCGCTCATGGGGGCTCTCTATGCAGACGGTTACAGCAGTGGGGAGATCTATGACCTATCGTCACATTTTGGCTTCATGAATATGACCTCGCTGACGACTCCTAGGCTCTCTCTGCTCAAGACCAATAAGTACCGACAATTCCTCAAAGAGACCCTACGACATGAGCGTATTGAGGATCTACCAATCCCTATGCATATCATCGCAACCAATCTCAATAGAGCCGAGGCGCGTGACTTTACCGAGGGAGACCTAGCTTCTGCCGTGGTGGCATCCTGCTCGATACCGATCCTCTTCGAGCCGATTGTCATCGATGGCGAGCAGTATGTCGATGGAGGGGTCTTTATGAATCTCCCCGCACGTCCTATCCGTAAGTCGTGTGACTTCCTCCTAGGGATCAACCTAAGCCCGGAGGTGGACAATACGCCTACGAAAAACATGCTTCGCCTCTCCGACCGTCTCATACGTGTTATGATGCGTGCCAACGTGACTATCGATCTAGAGCTATGCGACGTCGTGCTTCAGTCGCCCCTACTCTCACACTTTGGCGCCTACGATGTATCTCCCGTAGACATCATCTCAGACATTGGCTACCAGCTCATCAGCAAGGCGTACGAAGAGGAGGAGCAGTTTAGAGAGATCATCGATCTACTCTCACAGGAGAGCAAAGCGTAGGCTATGCGTACTGTCATCTACTCCACACTAGTACGTCTATGGGGTAATAAAAAGGCTCACGCTCAGCTGACGCCTCATGGCACACTAGAGCAAAACGGCACGGGAACGCTCGAAGACTTTGACGATGCAGCACTTGACTACCTCGCTTCGCTAGGAGTCTCTCACCTGTGGCCGATAGGGATCATACGCCACGCCACCCAAACGCCTTTGCATAGCTGGACTGACTGTCCAGATCAGCACCCCGACATTGTCAAGGGGCAAGCGGGATCGCCCTATGCTATCACCGACTACTACGACGTACACCCGACCATCGTGCGGGAGCCGATGAGGCGGCGAGAGATTTTTCGTTCTTTCGTAGAGCGCTGCCATCGCCATGGATTAAAGGTGATCATAGACTTTGTCCCCAACCATGTGTCACGACAGTATGATGGCGCTCACACGCCCCAAGAGGCTACACCGCTAGGGGCTAAGGATGATAGGAGCAAAGCATTTGATCCAGACAACAACTTCTACTATCTACCTGGCTCCTCGCTTCAGCTACCCAATCGCTCCTCCAGTTATCACGAAGAGCCAGCTCGTGTCACGGGCAATGACTGCTGGTCTGCCACTCCCTCATCCAACGATTGGTACGAGACGGTCAAGCTGAACTATGGTGTGGACTACCGCCCCGATGGCTCTCGGATCTCACACTTTGACCCGACGCCTGCCACGTGGCTTCAGATGCGAGACATCCTCTGCTACTGGGCTGCCGAGGGGGTAGACGGTTTTCGCTGTGATATGGTCGAGATGGTGCCAGTGGAGTTTTGGCACTGGGTCATACCTCAGGTGAAGGACAAGTATCCCGTCACATTTATCGCAGAAATCTACCAGATAGACAACTACCACAAATACTTAGAGAAGGGAGCCTTCGATCTACTTTATGACAAGAGCGGACTCTACGACACGCTCTACCAAGTGATCACTCAGGAGCGCTCGGTCTCTGCTATCGAAAAGCAACTCATCTATAATAGTAAGGAGTACGCTTCCAACGAACTGCTCTACTTCCTAGAGAACCACGACGAGGTTCGTCTAGCCTCGCCTTGCTTTGCCGACACGGCTCAGCGAGGACTCACTGCTATGACGCTGCTTGCGCTCGCTACCCCTAGCCCCCTACTCCTTTACGCTGGTCAAGAGTATGGAGAGAGAGGCGTAGATGCCGAGGGGTATAGTGGTTATGACGGACGTACCACAATCTTTGACTACTGGAGCATCCCATCACTAGGGCATCGTAACCCTGCCGACCCGACCTATCAGAGCTATCTTCGTCTCATGCAGTGGGCGCAGCATCCAGTCATCCTAAGGGGAGCTTTTCACACGATACAGGAGCAGGCTCGTCAGTGGGGAGGCTTCAATGCTGAGCGCACCTACGGTTACCTAAGACTACTAGATCCCGCAGAGCAACAAACAGACGAAACGATCGGGATCGCTGTGCTAAGCAATTTTACAGCGGACCCACAGCGCTACCCATTCTTCCTCCCAGTCTCGGAGGAGTGCGACGCCCCGCAGCAGCTGATGTTTGCGTCGACACACACCTATCTAGAAGCTCCCCAGGAGCAGCTCTACGCCTTCCAGCCATGGGCTCCGCTGATCGTCGAATTACCCCCATACGGTGTACAGGTCATCGAGCTACGAAAAGCAAATTCCAGTAGAATTAGTGGCTAGGTGGTGAAAAAGTCGTACCTTTGGCAATACCTACCTCTAGGTACCCTATCGAGACCATTCTTGATTAGCTTATATCATATCACACAACGCTATGAATCGTATAGTCAGTAAGACTTTTCTCTCCGAAAAAGTAGCCAAGCTGGTTGTCGAGGCACCTTTGATTGCCAAGTCACGCCGTGCTGGACACTTTGTCATCGTACGTGTCACCGACCATAGTGAGCGCGTACCCTACACTATTGCCGATGCTGATGTAGATGCCGGCACGATCACACTGATCGTTCAGGCGGTCGGCGAGTCCTCTCAGCGACTAGTTGCTCTAAATGCTGGGGACATGATCCACGACATCGTGGGCCCACTAGGACAAGCCACACATATTGAGAACTTTGGCACTGTAGTCTGTGCTGGAGGTGGTGTCGGTATGGCTCCGCTCTACCCTATCGCCCGGGCACTCAAGGCTGCTGGCAATAAGGTGATCGTCGTCGCTGCTGCACGTACTAAGGAACTCATCATCCTAGAGAAAGAGTTTAGAGAGTTTGCTGACGAGGTCATCATCATGACCGACGACGGCTCCTATGGTACCAAGGGTCTCGTGACCGATGGTGTCGAGTCTGTCATCAAGCGTGAGAAGGTAGACCTCTGCGTGACGATTGGTCCCGCCATCATGATGAAGTTTGTTGCACTTCTTACTAAGAAGTACAACATCCCCACCACCGCCTCACTCAATACCATCATGGTCGACGGCACAGGCATGTGCGGTGCTTGTCGTATCACCGTCGGAGGCAAGACACGCTTCGTATGCGTCGATGGACCTGAGTTTGACGCTCACCAAGTAGACTTTGACGAGCTACTGATGCGTCTCAACACCTATAGGAAGTAAGTATCACACTGAGCTAACCACATATTACAATGTCAGAACAAAAGGATCTGATCACCGCTCGTCGCAACGAACCTTGGCGCGAGGAGCTTCGCAAAGCACATACAGGTAAGGAGCGCATGGCTATACCTCGAGTCAAGATGACTGAGGTCGATCCACACGAGCGTGCACACAGTCTAACCAAAGAGGTCAACTGTGGTCTCACCGAGGCCGAGGCTCGTCAGGAGGCTATTCGCTGTCTCGACTGTGCCAATCCCTCTTGTATGGAGGGTTGCCCCGTATCTATCAATATCCCCTCATTTATCAAAAACGTAGAGCGTGGAGACTTTGCGGCCGCTGCGCACATCATCCGTGAGAGTAGCTCACTGCCCGCTGTGTGCGGTCGTGTATGCCCTCAGGAGAAGCAGTGTGAGAAGCACTGTATCTACACGGAGAAGATGAAGCGCGATGCCGTCACCATTGGCTATCTGGAGCGCTTTGTAGCAGACTATGAGCGAGAGCATGGGCTATACGAGCTACCCGAAATGGCACAAAAAAATGGAAAGAAGATTGCCGTCATCGGTAGTGGTCCCGCTGGACTCTCCTTCGCTGGCGATATGGCTCGCTGGGGTTACGATGTGACCGTCTTTGAAGCTCTGCACGAGGTCGGTGGCGTACTGAAGTATGGTATCCCCGAGTTCCGCCTCCCGCTACGCGTCGTCAACGCCGAGCTCAAGATCTTAGAGCAGATGGGCGTACACTTTGAGACTAACGTCGTCGTAGGGCGTACACTTTCTTATGAGCAGCTACAGGAGATGGGCTTCGTAGGCATCTTCGTGGGTAGTGGTGCTGGTTTGCCCAACTTTATGAACATCCCTGGCGAAAACCTCGCCGGCGTCATGAGCTCTAACGAGTACCTCACTCGTGTCAACCTGATGGGGGCTGGCACCGAAGGTGCTGAGACGCCTATCTATAAGGGAGACGTGGTCGCAGTGATCGGTGGTGGTAACACCGCTATGGACTCAGTCCGTACGGCACTTCGCCTCGGTGCTAAGCGTGCTATGATCGTCTATCGTCGTAGCGAGGAGGAGATGCCCGCACGTCATGAGGAGATCCTACATGCTAAGGCAGAGGGCGTTGAGTTCCTCACACTCCACAGCCCCATCGAGTACGAGGGCAACGAAAAGGGCAAAGTGTGCCGTATGAAGCTACAGCGCATGGAGCTAGGCGACCCCACACCCGATGGTCGTCGTAAGCCGATCCCCATACCCGGAGCTATCGATGAGGTAGATGTAGATGTCGTCGTCGTGAGCATCGGTGTCTCGCCGAACCCACTCATACCTCGCTCCTTCCAGGGATTGGAAGTTTCGCCCAAGGGGACTGTCATCGTCAACGAGCAGAACCAGAGCTCTATCAAAGAGGTCTACGCTGGCGGAGATATCGTCCGTGGAGGTGCGACAGTCATCCTCGCTATGGGTGACGGACGCAAGGCTGCTGCCAATATGCACGCAGCTCTAAGCCAGCAGTAACTTAACATAGCCAGTAGCTCTGCCTATGCTGGCTCGCATCATCCTACCCCTAGCCCTCGAGGAGGAGTACACTTATCGTGTACCCGAGGCGCTGTGTGAACAGGCAAGGGTCGGTATGCGTGCGCTAGTGCAGTTTGGCAGTAAGCGCTACTATTACGCTATCATATCTCAGCTGATCGAGGAGTCGGACAGACCTCTCGGTCAGCTGAAATCTATTATAGCCCTACCCGATCGTGAAGCGATAGTAACCCCAAGAGAGATCGACCTCTGGCGCTGGGGAGCTACCTATTACATCTGTTCGCTAGGAGCTTGGCTCACCGCAGCTATACCGAGTAGCTACCTACCCTCCAGTGAGACGCAGGTAGCTTGGCGAGAGCCAGACGAAACGACCGAGGGCGATCAAGCGACCGACTACAAAGCGACCGAACTATCGGAAGAGATACGTCGTGAGCTCCTCTCCATGCGAGGGCATCAAGCGAAGGTGAGCAAGCTGGCGAAGATCCTTGGCGATCGCATCTACCCCGAGATAGACCGACTCCTTCACGCTGGTGTACTCATTGGTAGCGAGTCTATACCACGTTACAGCCGTTCTGTGCAGGTCGGCTCGCCAGCCGTGCAGTTTGTCGAGGAGCTATGCTCCGAGGAGGCACTCTCTGAGCTTGTCGAGAGCATCTCCCGAGCCAAGGCGCAGAGAGCTATGGTAGAGCAACTGATAGACCTCCTCTACCAGCATGAGCTACCGCTTGACACGCCCCTACTCAGAGAGACACTCGTCGGGAGAGATACCAATCGACAGGCCACACTCCGTGCGCTCATCAAGCGAGGCATTCTACGAGAGACGGCGACATTCTTCGATCCGCTTATACGCCCTACAGCACAGCGCACCGCCTCAGCAGCAGGAGAACAGCGACAGAGTCAGCTCTTCGCGAGTCTCATCGGCGAAACGTCCAAACCCGTACTCTACCAAGCTAAAAGCAATGAAGAGCAAATAGAGCTGGTCGTTTCGATGGTCGAGCAGATGCTCCAGCGTAGCCCCGCAGCACAGGTAACTATCTATGTGCCACAGCTCTTCCTCTTTGACCAAAGCCTGCTCTACAGTGCCCTGCAGCAACTAGCTAGAGGTAGCGGAGAGAGACGACAGGTGACTCCCTTTGACCTCGTCCTCTACAGCTCCTCCACGACAGACGCTGAGCGGATGGCACTACGTGCTAGACTCCTCGGACTGACACACCGAGAGCGTGGACTCATCGTCCTCACCTCTCGCATGGGTAGCCTCCTACCCCTCTCCCGCTGTGATCTAGTCATCGTCACCGACGAGGAGAGCAGTCGCTACAAGCAGTCCGAGCCAGCCCCGCGCTACCACGCTCGTGACCTGACGGTCGTCGCCTGCAAAAGCAGCCAGACGCCTCTCCTACTGACTACCGTCGCACCCTCTGCCGAGGCACTCTACAACGTAGAGCGGGGATACTACCGTTCGCTCAATCAGCTTGATGCACCGCCCGCTACCACTCCAAGAGCGCCACGTCCCTTCGAGTTGATTGACCTCTCCCTTCAGCGCAAGCAGGGCAAGCTCCCGTGGGGTCAGATGCTCTCCATCGAGCTACGCAAAGCACTCTTAGAGCAGTGCCAGGCGGGACATAAAAGCATCCTCCTACTCAACCGTCGAGGCTACGCACCGCACCTCGTCTGTAGGCATTGTCAGAAGACGCTCCAATGTCCCAACTGTGATGTGGGTTTAGTCTACCACAAGTCCACGCAGAGCGTTAGCTGTAGCTACTGTGGCTTCACGGCACCCGCTCCTCGCATCTGTCCTCATTGTCATCAGAGTGATGAGCCTTCCCTAGACAAGACTGAAGGTGCGATAGACAACAGCCGTGGAGCCTTTAGCATACAGGGGTACGGCGTAGAGCGTATCGCCGAGGAACTCACGCTCTTCATCCCGACAGAGGTTCCCATCCTAGAGCTAAGTGCCTCGCAATATTATAATAAAGAGGCGCAGCAACGGATGCGTCAGCTGATACGTAGCGACGAGCCAGCCATACTAGTCGGCACCTCAAGTCTTATCTATCTAGATGCCATCCGCAATGTAGGGCTCATTGGCTTGGCAAACCTAGACCAGCTGATCGTGGGCGAGGACTTCAGAGCCAACGAGCGGGCCTATGCCGCACTCAGTCGCTTCGGGAGCAACTACCCCTCAGCACAGCTCTACATACAGAGCTACCAGACCGATACACCCCTCCTCGAGAGCCTGCAGGACGGTGACACGGCAGAGCCTTATGGCGTAGGCGAGCTAGCAGAGCGTGAGTACCTCCACTTCCCCCCTTACGTGCGCCTCATCTACGTTTACATACGAGGAGCCTCCGAGGGAGATGTCTGCTACACCGCAGCTGCGCTAGCACGAGCGATGCAGGCGGATCCGTTTCAGCCACTCTGGCAAGCCTCTGAGCCCAATGCGCCCTACGTCTCTTGGGTGCGTATGCGCCATATTCGCTATATTTGCATGAGAATTCGTTCCTCTAGCCCTTGGCGGGAGGTGCGAAGGCAGATTTCTCATATTATCTCCACGATACAAAAGAGTGCTATCCAAGCTCGGAGGGTACAGATCTACTGCGACGTAGACCCTCTCTAGCAGATGACGAGCCTGTCACTCCATTTAATCGTGAAGTCTTATTACCCATTAGAGTTTCCTGAATAGTATTCCATGCATCACTATCGCTTTACCGTACTATTATCACTCATCGCCCTCATTGGGTCATACCACTTAGTGGCGCAAACGTCTCTTCCTGCAGACATCCAGAGCGATGCTGATAGCGTTACGGCACCAACCGTCGAGCTAACGACGCTCAAGGTACAGTATCTCCTCAACCGCGCTAATCCCGTAGCACCACTACCCAAAGAGGTTCTCCCCACCACCCTACTAGTACAAGCTCCTCTCTCGTCGGCTGTAAACGTTTTCTCCAGTGTCAAGAGCTCCGAGCTATCCATAGATCTAGTACCCAGCTTAGTAAGCAAAAGCGATCCACTCGCCACAGCTCTGCAAGGAAAAGAGCTACAGCTTCCCATCCTACAGCAATACTATGAGCGTAGCTTGCAAAGCATTAACCAACTTAAGCTTACCTCCCCCGCACTCATCACACGGCGAGAGGGAGACCTACTAGCACACCGCATAGATATAACCACTGTCGGGAGCTCGAAGCCTGTCATCGCAGCGGCCGTCGACACTCCTTTTTCGGGCGTTGACGTGTCAGATCAGCTCCACGGGGTGACGTTAGGCAGAAAGTACTGGTTCCCAGGACTAGAGAGCAACATACAGTTTAGCCAAACCTACATCTCGCCCAACTGGCACAAGGGTGGTAACAGCGCCCTCGCCCTCCATAGCAAGCAGCTCCTCCGCCTCAGCTACGAAAAGGACAAGGTCAACTGGCTCAACGAGCTAGAGTGGCGTCTCGGACTCAATGCCGAGATACGTGACTCGCTCCAAGGATACAATGTATCTGACGACCTCCTACGCCTACGTAGCAACTTAGGTATCAAGGCATTCAAGGGGTGGTACTACTCACTAGACGTAGAGGCTCGCACACAAGCTTTCGAGCAGTGGTCAGAAGACAAGACGGTGCTTTACTCTGCCTTTGCCTCACCACTCACACTCACCGCAGGTCTCGGTATGAAGTGGGTCGTAGACAACAAGTCCAAGACCTACTACGGTCGTCGCTTCAGACTCGATCTCAACATCGCTCCCCTTGCCTATGACTTCAAGTGGTCCGCACGCAAAGATATAGATATGACCCGACACGGCTTTGAGGAGGGCAAAAACATCTACAGCGCCATCGGATCTATGCTCCGCGCCAATATGATCTGGGACTTCACCGACACCTTCGCTTGGGAGTCGCGACTCTACTACAATACCAGCTACAAGCGTATCGAGACCGAGTTTGAGAACTCTCTCGTCTTTGCCTTCAGCCGCTACATCTCCACACGTGTCAACGTCTTGCTACGCTACGACGATGCCGTACCGCTCACCCCTGAGAATAGATCTCGCCTACAGATCTACGAAATGCTGACCATCGGCTTTGACCTAAAGATTTAATCCTCCCCCACACTGGCACTATGCAGTTCACCATAGATCATACTTGCCCCCATAGCGACGCACGCACTGGAGTCATTAAGACCGCCCACGGAGATATACAGACCCCCGTCTTCATGCCTGTGGGTACCGCGGGAGCCATCAAGGCGGTCACGATGGAGCAGATGGAGCAGGAGACCGATGCGCGGATCATCCTCGGCAATACCTACCACCTATACCTACGTCCCGGCATAGAGATACTCAAAGAGGTAGGCGGTCTGCACCGCTTCGGTACCTGGAGCAAGCCCATCCTGACCGATAGTGGAGGCTACCAAGTCTTCTCGCTAGCAGCCATGCGACGCATCACCCCCGAGGGTGTCACCTTCGCCTCGCACATCGACGGATCCAAGCATCTCTTCACCCCCGAGCGGGTTATGGAGATAGAGCGCGCCATCGGAGCGGACATCATGATGGCCTTCGACGAGTGCTGTCCAGGAGATGCCAGCTACGCCTATGCCAAGCAGTCGCTAGACACCACCGAGCAGTGGCTCGACCGCTGCATCAAGCACCTCGAGCATACACCACCACTCTATGGATATGAGCAGGCGCTCTTTCCGATCGTGCAGGGATGTGTCTACCCCGACCTAAGACGTAGAGCGGCAGAGCATATAGCTTCGCTAGGAGCCCCTGGCAATGCCATCGGCGGACTAGCCGTCGGCGAGCCTACCGACAAGATGTACGAGATGATCGAGCTGACCAATAGCATCCTCCCCAAGGATAAGCCACGCTACCTCATGGGCGTCGGTACGCCAGCCAACATACTAGAGGGCATCGCACGTGGAGTCGACATGTTTGACTGCATCATGCCCACACGCAACGCCCGCAATGGCCAGCTCTTCACCTGGCAAGGCACGATCAACATACGCAATGCCAAGTGGCGCACCTGTCACGAGCCGATAGACCCCGAGGGCACCGCATCAACCGATCACCGATATACCCGCGCCTACCTTTACCACTTATTTAAGGCGCAAGAGATTACAGGGCTCACCCTTGCCAGTATCCACAACATCGCCTTCTACCTCGACCTAGTCAACCACGCGCACGACCACATCGTCGCAGGCGACTACACCGACTGGATGCGCAGTGTCCTACCCGCCCTCACCCGCCGCTTATAATCATACCAACCTAAAAGTCGTCAAGATGAGACTACAGGTCCCCACCCCAAGTACCATAAAGATGAAAAGAGAGCCCCTAGGCATACTATCGTCTCTCCTCGTGATTGTTTGTCTGCTTGCCTCATCTTGCAAGCAGAGGGACTCCATCACATTTACTGCAGCAGAGCGTCAGGTTGCCGATAGCCTAGTGCGGGCTGCACGAGACATCGACTCTCTTACTAGACTGCAGGTGCGATTAGAACGTGAGGGCGACATCCTCGGGAGCATTGTCGCTCTGAGAGTGTTGGGAGATAGGTTTCGCAATGAGAGTGACTTTGACAGGGCGCTAACGACACATAGTGAGGGCTTGAAACAGGCGGAGTCTATCTTAGACACGCTGGAGTGGGTGCAAGCACTGAATAATGTAGGTACAGACTACCGACGAATGGGCATCCTCGATATTGCTCAGGAGTATCATTACCAGGCGTGGAGCCTCTGCAAGGTTACTACGGACACCTCTTTTGTCGCCATCAAGAATCAGGCAAAGTCTCTCAACGGGCTAGGCAACATTTACCTCACGCTCGGCAACTATGAGCGTGCCGACAGCGCTCTACGCAAAGCTTTAGTCGTAGAGCAGCAGCTGGGCAGTATGGTGGGAGTAGCCATCAACTATGCCAATCTAGGATCTATCTTCGAGCATCGTGGTGAGATAGACTCTGCATGGGTGTATTATAGGTACTCCATGGAGGCCAACCAGAAGGCTGAGAGTACCCTAGGCATAGCTCTCTGTCACTCTTATTTCGGCTCCCTCTATGAGCAAGCGCAGCAGTATGACAAGGCAGCTCAGGAGTATGAGGCTGGTTACCAACTGATGCGAGGCTCTAGAGATGAGTGGCACAAACTCAACCTGCTCGTAGCGCTAGCTAGCGTACACAATGCTACACGAGACGATGCTCAGATGCTACAGTACCTCGATCAAGCACGGAGCAATGCAGAGAAAATAGAAGACAAGGAGCACCTAGCCGATATCTATACCTTATACTATAAGTACTACAAGCGTCACGGTGACTGGCGCGCAGCACTAGATGCCTACGAGCGGGCTACTGAGATGAAGCAGAGCATCTTAGATATGGACAAGATCAATCAGATGCAAAACACCAGTCTCAACATTGAGCGAAACTTCCAAAACAAGAAGATGAATGAAGCGAAACTCAGACTAGAGCATGAGCGGGCAGAGCGACATCTAGAAAACATCACATTTACCGTCATAGGACTACTCCTCCTCGGGTTGCTAGGCTTCTTCTTTTATATACAGCGAATACAACGTCGTAGCCATAAAAAGCTAAAGAGGATGTCCTCTATGCGGGAGAACTTCTTTACTAATATCACCCACGAGTTTCGCACGCCTCTGACCATTATCCTAGGATTGAGTCAAGAGCTACAGCAAGAGGAGTCCGAGCAGATTAGAGAACGGGCAAAGAGTATCGAACGACAAGGGCAGGGACTGCTTACGCTCATTAACCAGCTACTAGACATCTCTAAGATCAAGTCCTCAATAGGCGATTCTCGTAGTTGTCGAGGCAATGTCACGGCACACATTGCTATGATCGTCGACTCCTATCGCGACTACGCTCTCAGTCGAGACATAGAGCTGATCTACCAGCCCCAAGATCAGGTAGAGATGAGCTTCGTACCAGACTATGTCAATAAGGTCTTCAACAACCTGCTCTCCAACGCCTTCAAGTTCACTCCTCCGCATGGCAAGATAAGCATCTCCTTATGGCGTGTCGAAGACTCTGTATACGTAGATGTTGCCGACACAGGTCATGGTATGGATAGCGAGACCGTGGAGCATGCCTTCGAGCCATTTTATCAAGCTGAGGGAAACTCCAAGTACATTGGCACAGGCATAGGGCTGGCTTTAGTCAAGCAGATCGTCAAAGCTTCCAAAGGGCAGATCACCCTAGAGAGCAAGCTTGGTGAGGGAACGACCTTCCACATCATCGTACCCATCATCAATGATGAAACTACTCCACAGCAAACCATATCTGCTGCGACCAATACGCCTCTGCTACCACATATAGAGACCGATCTAGAAGATAGTGAGTGTGAACAAGACGAGCCATGCCGTCTGCTCATCATAGAGGACAACCGCGACATAGCCTCTTACATCGGATCTCAGTTTGAGGATCAGTATAGTGTATCTTATGCAACAGACGGAACGGAAGGCTTCAAGAGAGCTGTGGAGCTAGTTCCAGACATCATCATCACTGACTTGATGATGCCTGGTCTCAATGGACTAGACTTGTGCCGACAGATACGCAGTAATGAGGTTGTAAACCATATACCGATCATCGTCGTCACCGCAAAGGTCTCCGAGGAGGAACGCATCAAGGGTATAGAGGCTGGAGCAGATGCCTATCTCACTAAGCCCTTTAACACTACAGAGCTGCGCATGCAGGTAGAGCGACTGCTCGATAGTCGCAAGACGCTACGCCAGAAATTCGCTCAGATAGTCATCAAGGGGCAAGAGATGGAGGACGACAACGAGCCAGAGACAACTAAACTAGAAGAGACCGATATCACCTTCCTGACCAAAGTGTCTACGATAGTGGATCAGCAGATCAACCAGAATAAGAGTACCAATGTAGAGGATGTCGCCGCCAGTCTGTATATGAGTAGCCGACAGCTACACCGCAAGATGAAGGCACTCACGGGCTATGCCCCCTCTGCCTACATACTACGACTCAAGATAAGGAAGGCATGTGAGCTGTTGGATCAGGATACGGAGATGAGCCTTTCAGACATCGCCTTTCAAAGTGGCTTCGATACTTACTCCAACTTCTCTCGATCCTTCAAGAGCATCTGCGATGTATCGCCCTCCAAGTATAGAGATCAGAGAAAGATCATGACAGCCCAAGAATAAAAGGGTTCGCCTCACAAATTCGTTTTTGACCCTTACGCCAAAGAGACACGAGCCGTGCTTTCCCGATCAGCTGGGAGGCACGGCTCGGTGCGTGTAATCGGTGTAGGGACGCACGGCTCGTGCGTCCCTACCAAGGGTTACTCGTATTGCTGTACTACGAAGGTCTACTTGCAAAATGCGTGACGCTTGTATCGTCTTGTTTTCGAATTACATGTGAGTTCCAAAAACAGTTCCCCTCTTGGAACTTTTTAGTTCCAACGGAGGAACTTTTCGGTTCCAAGGGTGGAACTCTTCGGTTCCAACGGAGGAACTCTTCAGTTCCAACGGAGGAACTCTTCAGTTCCAACGGAGGAACTCTTCGATCCCTAGGGAGGAAAAGCAAAACTCTTCGGACTTATGATTTGATTCTTCCAGAGTTTCATTTGATTCTTCCGAAGTTTCATTTGATTCTTTCGAAGTTTCATTGCTTAGCTTACATCCGTAGAGGGTGCGCTTGGCGGGTAAGGCTTCCAGAAATGGTTCCTCCCCCCTACAGCGGACTACTCGTACTCTCTGTTCCTCCGATAGTAGCTATAATTCCTAGTTACGGTACTTCTCCTCCTAGATGTCACACGTTTATCGAGATCCTTTGGATGCAATACGGGCTGTTATTTAATGATTTGTCAAGAGATAAGAACACATACTGGGTCTTACCCTTATCAGTTCTCTTATCACATGCAAATATCTATACTACAGAGTATTAAACCACATGTCATGTCCGGAAATGATAAGTTGTGGTATGTAATCCTGTCCGAATATGATAAATATTTGTCCGCAATTGATACGATGTTTAACGGTGTCGAGACCTAATTTTGCAACAGAAACAAGAGAAACAGATCACCGACCTCGTTCACGAGATGAACATTAGGTACAGGAGCTGCCTCCCTTCAAGATTAGTCATGAAACCGTTATTGCAAACCGTATGAAAAATAGACTTATCTCACTCCTTCTCTCCCTGCTTGCCTGCATAACATGGTGTACGGCGCAGGATGTTGGGATCAAGAGCAATCTCCTCTATTGGGGCACTGCTACACCCAATCTTGGCTTCGAGGTCAAGGTCGCACCACGCTGGACTTTCGATTTATCGGGTGGGTACAACTTCATCAACCCTATCAATAAAGATACGGGTATGAAGTGGCTGCACTTCTCAGTCGTACCAGAGGCCCGCTACTTCCTCTGCGAGGCGTTCAACGGACACTTCTTTGGTCTACACGGAGTCGTCGGCTTTTACAATCTCAATAGGCTAAACCTCCCTATCGGTTGGTTCAAAGAGCTCAAAGACCACCGCATACAGGGGTGGGGCTACGGTGCAGGTATCACCTACGGATATGAGTGGGTGCTCGGTAAGCACTGGAATCTAGAGGCCTCCCTAAGCGCTGGTTACATACTCTTCGACTATACGAAGTACCAATGCGAGCATTGTGGTAAAGAGGTCGCCAAGGAAAAGAAAAACTACCTAGGACCGACTAAGGCAACGCTTTCTTTGATTTACACCTTCTAATCGTACAACTCACCAAAAGTAGTAGAAGACATGAAACACTCTATATTACATCTCACTACGCTCACATTAGTTGCTCTAGCGATGCTATGGCTGCCCTCAGAGCTTATCGCTCAGGAGGCTGTCAATCCACTAGATGGGCTTAGAGCCACTTCTCAGACGGTTGCAACCAGACAGGGGGCAAAGGCTGTTGTGGACTTTGACCTAGACCTCACCAACATGAAGCAACTGAAGAGCAATACGGTACTACAGATCGTTCCGACGCTTCAAGCCAACGATGGCTCTGCGCAGCTCGACCTGCCAGAGATCTCTATATCGGGTCGTACACGCGCCATCATGCTACGTCGTATGGACAAGCAGGTGGACATAATCCGTAACAAAAGCGGTGAGCAGCACTACCACTACACGGCAGAGGTCCCCTTTGCCTCATGGATGAAGGATGCTTCACTGATATTTCGTGCCAAGGGCTACGGCTGCGCTGAGTGCGAGCTGGGAGACTACACCACCCTACTGACGTCCAATGCACTAGCCCCACTATACCAGCCTCAGTATCGCTATGCGATGCTCGTACCTGAAGGTGAGGAGACCAAGAGACGCGAGGAGAGCCTCACAGCTCAGATTACCTTCCCAGTCAGTCAGACGAGTCTCAATATGAACCTCGGCAATAACCGCGCTGAGATCAAGCGTATCGACGACAAGCTGACAGAACTAACACGCAATAAGAACTTGACCGTCGATGCCCTATCCCTAGCTGGTTACGCATCTCCTGAGGGTAGCGAGGATCTTAACAAGCGCCTGGCTCAGGGACGTGTAGACAATGTCGCACAGCATATCGTTAGCAAGAGTCCCCGCTTGAAGGGACACTACACCTCACGGGCTATGGGTGCAGACTGGGATGGTCTACGAGAGGCCATAGCAGCCAGCTCATTAGACCAGAAGGAGCAGATCCTAGAGGTCCTTCAGAAGGAGCCAGCCAGCGAGCGTGCTGCAGCCCTACGAGCTATAGACGATGGACAGACTTATGCCCAGATGCTACAGACTTATTACCCACCGCTACGTCGTACCGTCATAACCTTCTCCTTTGTCGTCAAGGGCTTTGACCTGACGGAAGCCAAGGAGGTGATCAAGACACACCCGACACACCTTAGCCTAGCCGAGGTCAATCTGGTAGCCAATAGTTACCCTGCTGGCAGTGCCGAGCGGTACCAGACCTGGGTGATTGCAGCTGACGCCTTCCCCAATGCTGTCGAGCCTGCCACCAATGCGGCTATCATGGACCTGGAGGCTGGTCGCTATGCACAGGCGGTCAAGCTGCTAGAGCGCTACAAGAAAAACAGCAAGCTCTACACCCTCCTAGGCATCGCCTACGCTTACAACGAGCAGTATGACAATGCTCGTACCTACCTAACCAAAGCTGCTCAGCTCGGCTTGCCCGATGCCCAGCACAATCTTGATGAATTCCTACACTACATGCAGGACAACTTCTAAGCAGATAATCAACTTATATATTCACCACTAATCAAATCAACTATTATGAAAAGTAAGCTTTTCCTACTGAGCCTCGTGGCTCTCGCACTCGCCTTCACGGCGTGCAACAAGAATCAGGACGAACCACCACAGTCCGAGACAGACGCTACCATCAGCGTCGCAGTTAAGTCGGCCGACCTCAGAGCTTATGAGGACGGCGCAGGCGATGCAGACAAGAAGGTCCAGAAGCTGGCCGTCATGGTCTATCAAGGAGGGGCACAGGTTGCCTTCAAGGAGGTAACAGATGGATCTCTCGAGGTTAAGGATATCGAGACGACAGCTGGCAATAAGACACTTGTCGTCGTAGCTAACTATGCTAACCAGAACCTCCAGGGTCTCTCTCTAACCAAGATCAAGGAGCTCACACACACGCTTTCTGCAGATGACCAAGACCCCAACAAGGGTACCTTCATGCTCACAGCTGAGCCTGTAGCTGTTACTCTTCAGAAGGGTAAGAACTACTACGGCTACGAAGCTGGTGCCGACAACCGTATCTCTGTAGACAAGCCTATCGAGCTCAAGCACATCCACGCTGGTATGGCTCTGACGAACCTTACGGTAAAGTTTGCAGACTCTTACAAAACTCTCTATGGTGTCAAGTTTGACGAGGGTGAGCTGATAGCTCTCATCGCTAAGGCTCAGTCCAACGTCTTCGGCGAGCCTCTAGTCAACGCTGATGCTAACTACTTCTATGGTGTCAAGCTCTTTGGCAAGACTGACGGTAAGTACACTCCAGATAACTACACGGAGATGCCCGAGCTCAAGATGGCTCTCACAGAGACAGGTGCACAGACAGGAAAGGGCTTCTATGTCCTAGAGAACAACTCCACAGATCACCCCACCATCCTCTGCCTCAAGGCTACGCTCACACAGGCTGACGGGACTAAACTAACAGCCGAGCAGGCTGCACAGGCTGCAGAGGCTGGCTGGATCGTATCTGCTGAGGATCACTCTACTTACTATCCTGTCCTAGTTAACTGGGAGAAGGACGGCTACACCTTCGAGGGTACGACTGACAAGAATGGTATCGTACGCAACAACAAGTACGAGATCTCTCTCACGATCACTGGTCCTGGTACGAACTCTCCAGAGGATCCAACAGCTGAGAAGGCCAATCTTGACGTCAAGTGCACGGTTCTACCTTGGGTCATCGTTAAGCAAAACGTTGTCTGGTAGACACTCTTTACAGATAGCTTTAGAGCCACCGTCTAGTTGTGGTGGCTCTAGAGCCATCTCTACGAAGTCGGAGAGTCTGTATCATATACAGATCACGAAGCATCATAGCAAACTATAAAATCAGACTAACGATCGGATATATTTGATTGCAGACTCTCCCTCTTGTCACTCTTTATTTAAGCACCCCATTGAGACACTAATATGAATATCGTACAGAGATGGATCAATAAGACAGCAACCACGGCTTGGATAGCGTCGATGGTAGTTCTCTTGTCTGGCTGTATCGCAGAGAATATCGAGGATTGTCCTCAACCATTCGAGCTGACCGTACGAGCTGTAGATATCTCCAACAAGGATATAACTTCTGATGGGGATGTTGAGAACGTGATCCTATTCACATTCGACGAGAATGGTAAGCGCATAGACAAGATCATCTTAACAGCCGAAGAGGTCAAGTCTCGCAAGCCTATACACATCGAGCACTATGGCCCTAAGTCCCTTACTTTCGTAGCTTGGGGTAATGTGGCTCCAGAAGATGTAACACGACTAGAGTCCGTACAGCGCATCGAGGATGTACAGATGCCTCTACTGCGCACAGACGGCTTTGGGCAGTACCCTACAGACCTATTCTCAGGTCGATTAGATCGTCAGCAGCAGTACGGCGTACTCAAGCTAGGCGAACCCGCTACTATAGACATTTACCGACGCACCTGTCAGGTCAATGTGACAGTCCTAGGCTACGAGCAGTGGCTCGAGATCCACGGTGACAAGAAGCCATTTGATCCTACCGACTATGCTTCAGCCCAGATACTCTTTGGCAAGTCCCTAGACAACTACTCTATAGTTGACACATACAGTGGTAATCCCACGACCTACCGCCTGACGGGATCTCTAGATGGCTCCACAGGCGACTATCACATAGCACCCTTTAGGGTCTATCCGCCTATCGATGGCAAGCCATTCCAGCTAGACTTCTACGTCGGCGACAAATGCTTGGAGAGCTTTACAAGAGACTCTCGAGACACGCTCATGCTACCCGAGATAGGCAAGATGCTCAATATCCTCATTGACATGCGATCTGGAGATATATCTGTACAGATTGTTGTGACCCCGTGGAATATTGTTCACCAGTTTGTCATCTACTAAAGTCTCATTCACATGCAAAGTTTGAAATCCTATGAAACCATATAGACATATACTTACATTGCTGCTCGCACTATCGGCACTCCTCTTGACAGCGCTGTCAGGGTGTAAGCGCAGTGAGCTGAGAGAGACTTTAGAGTCAGCCACCGTACAGCTCTCTATCCCGACGATGACCCTGCGCGGTGGGGAGCTCCTCGTAGAGGATCTACCTGTGCAGACGATCCGCATCCTAGTCTTCAATCAGACGGGAGGAGCACTAGATGTGCAGAAGAGCTTTACCAATCCAACCGACGACCTCAGTGACTGGCTACGCGTAGAGGCTCACGAAGGAGCAAAGGATATCTACGTCATTGCCAACGAGAGTCCGGCTATGAGCGACGCTCTGAACAAGATTGTCTTCAAGCAAGACCTGCTCAGCATGGCTATCCCTGATGTGGATCCCAGTAGTGTGACGGAGCCGAAACCAATCCTGATGATAGGTCAGGGTACGGCGACTCTCGTTAAGGATCAAAACGTCAAGGCAGAAATCGACTTGGTCAAAACAAGAGCTAAGATCACGCTCGACTTACTCCAAAAGACGGAAGCCGATGACCAGGTGATCATCCGTAGCGTCTCGATCGATCGTTTGCCTAAGACCAGTATGCTCTTTACGCCCGCACCTTATACTCTGGGCGAGACCTGGGTCTACAACCTACCCAAGGAAGCTACGCTAGTTAATAACGGAAAAGCTACCTCTTACATCGCTGACAAAACGCTCTACACCTACGAGAATATCGGTATTGCGAAGGACTCAGTAGGTCGTGCGCCTAGACTGCTTGTCACGGCACTCTACAACGGAGTCCCCACCACCTATACCGCCTATGTCAATGATGAGACGACTAAGGCCGACCATCACTACGCACTGCATCGCAACTGCCACTACCAGCTGACAGGTATAATCACCAAGATTGGAGCGCACAATGCGTTGGTACTGCAGACGAAAGTACTACCGTGGGAAGTGGAGGCGAGTGAGAAGAAGCTCGAAAATCCTAAGATCGTGAGCCTCTCTTCCGATCCTACGAAGACCTACTACGTGACAGATACAAGGGCTGTCGAGTTCAAGGTCAAGATAAGCTCCAGCAGCGATCCATCCAAGTGGCGCGCCACACTGACCAATGCGCTCGACTTCCGCTTTGACATCACAGGGGGCGCCGTACGAGAGGGATTAGCTGATGGTACTACGGAGTACACTGTTCGGGTTATCGCTACGAAACCCGCAGGCGCTAACCTGCGCTGTACGCAGCTTCTCTTTACCTCAGAGTATCTAGACCTACAAGGAGCTGGCATCCCAGTGACGGGCATTAGGATCTGTCAGAACAACGCTTAGCAACCATTAGAAGCATCATAGATTATGAATAGACTAATAGATATTTCTACCCGCTTAGTGGGATATGCCTTGATACTGCTGATGGTATCAGGCTGTGTTACGGAGAGGCCTGTGGCGTGTCCCGACGAAGGCTCCACAGCAGAACTCTCACTGCGACTCGCTGTGCAGGAGATCCGCTCGCTGCGTGCTACTACAGAGCCAGGGGTTGATGCTCTTAATGAGAACAAGATCGAGAGCCTCCAGATCCTCTTCTACAAGGAGGGTGCGCTCTACTGGTCAGTCTCCCCAGCACCCGCTGCTGATGGCAACTACAATATACCGATCCCAGAGGATAAGCAGGGAGGCTTCGATGGTAGCTCTACGTACAATGTTTACGTCGTGACCAATATGACCTTCAAGGCTCCTGATGCAGAGAGCGATCTAGCGAAGATTGTAGTCACCGAGTCGGTAGCAGACAAGCCTAACGCTAAGTTTGTCATGCAGGGAGTGACCTCTAAGCAGATCAATCTTAAGACCCCTGAGGGCAAGCAGCTCGGTGCCGTTGAGCTACGTCGTGTAGCCAGCAAGCTACGCATCACGCCTACTGTTGCTGTCGAGGGATATGCACTAGATGGTACGATCCAGATTAAGTTCGTCGGAGCCACAGATCGTGGATGTCTTATAGCTGAGGAGGCAGCTACAGGCGTCTCCGCTATTGACTATGGCTATCGAGCTACTCAGGATCAGCAGCCTCAGCTCTTCTACTCTTACTATAGTAATTGGAGTAGCAACGATGAGGCACCTTACTACCTTCTCACCGTACCCCTCAAGAAGGAGGGCGAGACGACCGCAGTGAACTACTACTATCGCGTAGCCCTCACGCCTTCCGAGCCGCACTTTACGGCCAATAAGCTCTATGATCTCACGCTGGGCATCCATAAGCTCGGCTCCACGACTCCCGAAGAGCCTGTGTCAATCACAGGCAGTCTCTCTATCCTCCCCTGGACCATCTGCAATGATCAGTATGATCTACCCGCATCTAACTATCTGGAGGTGTCAGAGAGAGAGGCACATATCTACAACGTAGAGACTCATACTATATCTTATGAGTCCTCTAAAAAGCCAGTTACGATTCGGATCGTGGAGGCTAGCTTCAGCTATGTCAATGGAGCTACGGGACAAGCGATAACAGACGCTATCCCCGCCACCAGTGATCAGTACCCGACAGTTACCGTGGTGGGCAATCAGATCAAGATCCAGTCCAAGCTACCTATCAACAACATTCCCAAGAAGATCCGCTTTAAGGTCAGCAATGGCATTGCTGAGCTAGACAAGGAGGTCACGGTCTATCAGTACCCCTCCCTCTTTATCACCCACACGATGGGTGCGAAGTCTTCGCGAAGACCTGACGGCACCTTGGCGCATAGCGGTCTGAACAACAAAGCGATCTACCGTATCACCGTTCAGAATCCACCCGCAGGTATGATCCTAGGCTTCCCGCCGAGAGAAAACACAAACTTCTATAAAAGTGAATGGGTAAGCGATGGTTGGTTATCTGGACACAATGAATATCAAATACAGCACTCTGACTATACCACCAAGCGAGATGCGGAGACCGCTCGGATGGTATCACCCAGCTTTGAGTTAGCCTCTCAGCTTGGAGCTACGCCTTCTATGCCCTACGATCAAACTCAAGAAGATCATACGATGTATGATAAGAAAACTGCTTTGTGCAACTGTGCTACCTATACAGAGACGCGTATAGTCAATGGCAAGGAAGTGATCCTCGATGACTGGCGACTGCCGACAGTGGCTGAGATTAGACTGATAGACCAGCTACAGAACGACCCCAATAGTGCTGTTAATTCTATTATGACTGGTAGATACTACTGGAGTGCTAAGGATAATGCAGCCATAAGATTGCAAGGAGGTAGCGAAGGCTCCACTAGCGACGCTTACACCCGTTGCGTTCGAGATGTCAAAGATCCGACGATTCAGTCACATATACCATACAGATTAGACCGATAGAAAGTTATGACTAGAACGAAGATATTTCTATACCCCCTCCTGCTGCTAGCCTTTATGGCGCTGACTGCATGCCAGCAGGAGCAGCGTACAGCCCCCGTAGATCAGGATGGTGAGCGGGTCTCTGTATCCTTCTCGGTAGATGTACCATGCTATGCCCCCATGCGCGCTTTGCAAGAGGATATCGATGAGAACAAGATCGACCGGCTAGAGCTACTAGTCTTCAATAAGGCAGGACTGATGGCAGACTACGCACTCGCTACGAACCTAACCAAGGTTGGCGACAATCAGTACACCTTCACCGCCCAGTTGAAGCCACAGACAGAGCCGTGTGTCATTCACTTTGTTGCCAACCACAACTATGGTGGTAGCGACTTGGGTCGACAGTACCTAGGACGTAAGGAGAGCGATGTACTCCTCTCAAACCTAGTAACTATGACCGAGGTTGTCGAATCTAAAACCATCCCGATGTGGGCTCGCAAGAGTTACCCCGAGATAAAGGAGAATAGCAACCTTGGCGAGATCGAGCTCCTACGCTCTATGGTTAAGTTTACGCTAGAGAGCCACACCACTAAGCTCACTGATGTTTATTACACACTATGCAATAGCTACGACTGCGGTACCGTAGCTCCCTTTAAGCGGATTGAGTTGCCAGATCTTGACAAGGCGTTTAGCATAGACAATCGTGTGCCGACTATACCTAGGGAGAGCTTCCTACCCAATGGAGATCTCGGATGGTATATAAATGGTGAGCCCGTCTACGGCTTCGAGCGAAAGAATAAGATGGCAAAGCCTATCTCTTGTCTCGTGCTCCGAGCTAAGTATAATGGCGCAACAGAAGACTCTTACTACAAGATTGACTTCGTCAAGAGTGATAATCGTCTAGAGCGCTACGACCTGCTCCGCAACTACTGGTACAAAGTGACCATCAATGATGCCCTAGCTACTGGAGCTCCCTCACTAGACGAGGCTGTCGCAGGGCCAGCAGTCAATAACCTCGCACTCTCTGAGGAGCTACAAACTTACTCCTCTTACTCCGACGGTAAGGGACGACTAGAGGTCGAGGCGACCAACTATATCCTAACGCATGGAGAGACGACGCTCACCTTTAAGGCAAATTATTACCCCGAGGGCAGTGCCACAGCTCAAAATGATAAGCTACGGATCGTTGACGTGCGTAATGCTACTGACTACAACGCCATAATTGGTAAGGATCGTGTCAAGATCGATAATACCACAGGACAGATTACAGCAACGCTCGAACCGGCTTTGATTGGAACGAGTAGTATGTCCGACATTATCGTAGGAGTAGCAGATGACCCCGACCTCATGCGCATCGTACGGGTAGAGGTGAGACAGCCTTATAGCTACGAGCTCTTTCAGGTCAATGGTAAGGCTGCGGTTAGCAATAGGGTTGAAGCTACTGTTAATCAGCAGCAGGGTGCACTCTCTTTCGTCATTACCCTACCAGAAGACTTTAGGGCGCAGCAGCTCCCGATGCGACTACGCTTCTTTACGGAGCACTTCTATCCAGATGCCTCAGTGGTAGATGGTAGTATGGGGAAGTTCTCCTTTGGTCTCGCCAAGGACGGCGAAAATCCAGAGGGTCGCCCATGCTACACGACGATCATCACCAAGCTGCCAACTGATCGGACGCTCAGGTGCACCTTCCTCTCTAACAAGAGCGCCTGCGCGGAGACCATCGAGGTGGTATCGCTAGAGCATCTCTTCGACACACAGCATGTCATAGTTAAATAATGGTTAGTAGTTAAGGCCAACTGAGTAGCTTAAGAGGGGGGCTCTACTACTTGGTTGTGCTCATGAGACTGTTGCTGGATAGCAGCAGTCTCATGTTGTAACGTCACTCTAAGAGTGATGCCGATAGACAGGTCGGAGATACGTATCTCCGACCTGTTTTTACGTTTCTACTGACTAGACTTCTTTCGGACCTTACGGAGGCAATTCGAGATTTGGGTGTAGAAATTTTTCTGTTCCTCGGAGCTACGAAAAAATTCTTCGGACTTATCGTTTGATTCTTCCGAAGTATCATTTGATTCTTCCGAAGAAATTCTTCTTGCCTACGTGGATATTTTTTATTTTCCACGAAGCTATTTCGGAAATCCTTCGGAAGAATCGGAATAGTCCGAATGCATCGGAGTTATACGGATAGTCCTGAGCAGGAACGACCGAGCTTTACTTCCCTAGAAGGGGGTACTCGTACGTTTTGCGGCATCTTGTTCTATGTAAGGGGGCTAGTGTGAGATTTTTTCATTACCTTTGCGCTAGACTCTTAGGGGTGCCACAGTGCGACTGCATGGTGGCTGAGATGAGACCCTCGACCTGATCCAGATAATACTGGCGTAGGCAAAGAGAACGACTACACGCTGACCGTGCAGACTCTCATACTGGGACACCCTACTTGTCAAGCCTCGTTGGCTGGGCAGTACACACTAAGAGTTTTACATACCAGACAGATGAAGGTATGTAGGCTCTTTTTCTTTTTATATGGCTTATGCAAGTAACGATCAATAAGACTCCACACGACCTGCCTGCAGGTACCTCGCTACTAGAGGCGGTATCGCCTGTCGTCGCGACGCTCGACCACATGGCACTAGCGGTCAACCATCGTGTCATACCACGTGATGCCTGGGCTACGCACCAGCTCTGCGAGGGCGATGCCGTCACGATCATTACTGCAGCAATGGGTGGATAAAGCATACTACTGACTCTTACGAACCCTTATCAAACACACTTAATCTCTTTACTCTATGAAGCAAAAAGATCAAACGGACAATCTAAACATCTCTCAGGGTCCACTCCCTGGCTCTACTAAGATATATGTCACCGGCTCTCGCCCCGACATTCGCGTGCCGATGCGTCGCATCACACTCTCTGACACCATCGACGAGGAGGGTGTACGGCACAACAACGGCTCGGTCGTGGTCTACGACACCTCGGGCCCTTACACCGATCCAGACTATCATGTCGATCCGCACCAAGGGCTACCTAAGATACGCCAGCAGTGGATCGAGGAGCGTGGCGACACGACGAGACTGAAGGAGCAGAGCTCGGAGTATGGTCGCAAGCGGAGACAAGACGCTTCGCTAGATCATCTGCGCTTTGCCCATCTCAACGATCAGCCGCTCGTAGGCACCGAGGAGCATCCTGTCACGCAGCTATACTATGCGCGTCAGGGGATCATCACCCCCGAAATGGAGTATGTCGCTATTCGTGAGAATCAGCTCATTGACGAGATCCGAGAGCAGTACCCGCAGCATCTAGGCGAGAGCTTTGGGGCTAATATCCCTGAGCGCATCACCCCTGAGTTCGTCCGTGACGAGATCGCTGCTGGACGCGCTATCCTCCCCAACAATATCAACCACCCCGAGAGCGAGCCGATGATCATCGGGCGCAACTTCCTCGTCAAGATCAATGCCAACATTGGTAACTCGCCCATCACCTCCTCTATCCAGGAGGAAGTCGAGAAGGCAGTCTGGGCTATCCGCTGGGGAGCTGACACCATCATGGACCTCTCCACGGGACGCAACATCCACGAGACGAGAGAGTGGATCATTCGCAACTCGCCAGTACCCGTAGGCACCGTGCCACTATACCAAGCTTTGGAAAAGGTCAAGGGACAGGCAGACAAGCTCACCTGGGAACTCTACCGCGACACGCTCATCGAGCAGGCGGAGCAGGGTGTCGACTACTTCACCATCCACGCTGGCTTGCGCTGGCAGTTCATCCCGCTGACGATGAAGCGCCTCACGGGCATCGTCTCTCGTGGCGGTGCCATCATGGCAAACTGGTGTACGACGCACAAGCGTGAGAGCTTCCTCTACGAGCACTTTGACGAGATCTGTCAGATCTGCGCTCGCTACGACGTAGGTATCAGTATCGGTGACGGCTTGCGTCCTGGCTCTATAGCTGATGCCAACGATGAGGCGCAATTTGCCGAGCTACGTACTCTGGGCGAGCTATCTCGCATTGCAGACAAGCATTGCGTGCAGGTTCTCATCGAGGGTCCTGGTCACGTACCTATGCAGCGTATCAAGGAGAACATGGACTTGCAGCTAGACCTTTGCAACGAAGCTCCTTTCTACACACTCGGCCCGTTGGTCACCGACATTGCCCCAGGCTATGACCACATAACCAGTGCCATAGGTGGTGCTATGATTGCGTGGCGTGGCACTGCGATGCTCTGCTACGTGACCCGCAAGGAGCACCTGGGTCTGCCCAACAAGGACGATGTCAAGGAGGGTGTCGTCACCTTCAAGCTAGCAGCCCACGCGGCAGACCTTGCCAAGGGACACCCAGGCGCTTACTACCGTGACTACGCTATGAGCAAGGCACGCTATGAGTTCCGCTGGAAGGATCAGTTCCACCTAGCACTCGACAGCGAGACCGCGCTCCAGTATCACGACGAGACGCTACCCGCTGAGGGGCACAAGGAGGCACACTTCTGCTCGATGTGTGGCGAGCACTTCTGCTCGATGCGTGCTAGTCGTCAGCTGCAGAAGCGCATCGAGGACGACAAGTAATCAGCAAACCGCCCGACGACGCCCCATGATCATCATCACACCGCCCGAACGTCAGTATATCGAGAGACTGTTGCAAAGGTCAACAGTCTCTCAATCTTGCTCGCAAGATTGTCCTGACTTTGCAGAAAGGATGAAGCGCAAGGCGCTGAGGGTGAGGTCTGAAGGGAGCATACCTCCGTATGTGACCGAAGCCGAATCCCGAAAGCAACACAGCGATTCGCCTTTATGCAACAGTCTCATCGAAGATGTAGCTGGCGATATCGTTCATGTCGTAAGAAGCTGCACCTGTAAGGTACACCTGCGCATGCCGGGAGCTTCTGAGGCTGACTTTAGAGAGATCTTAGACAATCTAGAGCCCGCCTATCACCAGTGTGTCGTGCTGTGTGATCACTATGCGCTACTGGCGGAGTATGACGTGGCGGGCGTCTACCTACCCTATCGTCGTGTGGCGGAGTGGAGAGATATTCCTCTCGCTCCTCACCAGACGATAGCGGTCGGGGCGCATTCGCTGCAAGAGCTGCAAGAGCTACCTTTCACACCAGACTACGCCTTGCTCAGCCCGCTCTTTGATAGCATTAGCAAGGAGGGCTATCAGGGCAACCCCGCCTTACTCTCGTGTCGGGAGGAATTGCTCAAGCTCCCTTACCCCGTCTACGCCCTTGGGGGCATCACCCCCGAAAGTCAAGAGACTGTGGCAAAGGCGGGTTACGCTGGGGTTGCGGTGCTAGGCGACATCTGGTCGCAACCGCAGGAACAACGACAAGAGCGTCTGGATCAATACCAAACGCCCGCCATCCTGACCGTTGCGGGTCACGACCCCACATCGGGTGCTGGCATCAGCATAGACACCCGCATCGCAAATGATCTGAGCGTGCAGTGCTACAGCGTCATCTCTACGCTCACGGCACAGAGCCTCCACCGCTTCGTCTCCGCTACCGCTACGCCGTCCGACCAACTACAGAAGTCGCTGACGACGCTTCTCTCCGACCAACCGGTCACCGTGGCTAAGCTCGGTATGGTGCAGAACTTACAGCAGGCGGTGCAGATCGTTGCGCAGATGAAGGCACTAGGCGTCAAGCGAATCATCTGGGACCCTATCCTCCAGCCCACAGCCGCCGAGGAGACGCAGCCCAACCTCTGGACAGAGGAGCAGGACAAGTTCGCTACCCTATTGAATGAAGTAAGCCTCGCCACGCCCAACAAGCCTGAGGCTCAGGCGCTCTTTGGTACAGACGAACCTGCAGAGCTCCAGCGCATCGCTCAGAAGCACGGCGTGGCTATCCTACTCAAGGGTGGACACGACACCACTTCGCCACGTCTTGTGGTCAACCAACTGATCACTAGCGACGGCATCCACCCCTACTACACGCATCGCTACGACAAGTCGATCCACGGCACTGGCTGCATGCTCTCCGCAGCAATCGCCAGCTACTGGGCCATGGAGTACAGCCTCGTAAGCTCCGTGCAACGTGCTTGCCACTACCTCGCCACCATCTTTGCGGAGCAACCAAACCGTCCTGGGCGACAGCTACTTTACCCCAAGTTTCTTTCAGGAAATTGGAAGAAGCAGCATCTGTACTTTGACTTTGACCTACAGTACGTGACCAACGAGTCAGACCCCGACAGACTATATAATAAGGTATCCCAATACCTCGAGGCGGGCGGGCGCTGGGTGCAGCTACGACTCAAGGAGGCGACCACCGAGGAGCGCATCGAGATGGGCTTGCGCCTGCGCACGCTGACCGATCGCTACCATGCCTGCCTACTCATCGACGACGACATCATCGCCACCATCGCTGTGGACGCTGACGGGGTGCACCTAGGCAAGCGAGACTGCCCTCCGCAAGAGGCGCGACGCATCCTAGGCGAAGAGTACATCATCGGCTACACAGTCAATAGCCTCGACGACCTACCCCGTGCTTTGGCAGCTAACATTGACTACATCGGTGTGGGACCCTATCGAGACACACAGACCAAAGCGCTCCTCGCTCCTATCTTGGGCTTAGAGGGGATCTCGCAGATCGCACAGCAAGCTCTAGAGACAGATCGCTGCTACACCAATCCTCTGATCGTGGCTATCGGAGGTATACAGCCAGAAGACGCTGAGTCGCTCTTAGGCGACGAAAACATTGACGGCATCGCCGTGAGCGGTGCCATCGAGCACGCCACCGATATGGACCAAGTCGTATCGCAGCTACGACATCACAGATCACACTTTCCTAAATATATCCTATAGACATACATCCTAATTTACTATATACATGCAGACTAAGTCATTGAAAATCGGAGACCACGACTTCACCTCGCGCCTCTTCATCGGAACTGGCAAATTTGCCAACAATCAACTTATGTCAGACGCGCTCGACGCTTCTGGCAGCGAGCTTATCACCGTCGCGCTTCGCCGAGTAGAGACCTCTGCAGGCCTCCACGATACACTCATTGAGAGCATCACACGCCCCAATGTCATCATTCTACCCAATACCTCTGGCGCACGCACTGCCGACGAGGCGGTCTACGCAGCACAGTTAGCCCGTGAGGCGCTACAGACCAACTGGATCAAACTAGAGGTACACCCAGATCCCAAGTACCTCCTCCCCGATGCTATGGAGACGCTCCGCGCCACCGAGCAGCTCGTCAAGGAGGGCTTCATCGTCATGCCATACATACAGGCAGACCCTGTCCTCTGTAAGCGACTCGAAGAGGTTGGTGCGCCTTGCGTCATGCCCCTCGGAGCTCCGATCGGTAGCAATATGGGACTCACCACGAGAGACATGCTACGCATCATCATCGCCGAGAGCACCGTTCCCGTAGTTGTAGATGCCGGTATCGGTCGCCCCTCGCACGCTGCCGAGGCTATGGAGCTAGGAGCTGATGCGGTACTCGTCAATACCGCTATCTCCACCGCTGCCGACCCAGTAGCTATGGCCATTGCTTTTAGAAAAGCTGTCGAGGCTGGTCGCTCAGCTTACGAAATGGGACTGCATCAGCCCGCCACCGATATGACCGCCACCGCCACTTCACCACTCCAAGGATTCTTTGACTAATGACATTCTACGATTATAAGCAGCAGTACAATTGGGAGCAGGAGTGTGCTGAGTTTGACACCTTTACTGCTCAAGATGTAGAGCACGCCATCGCCACAGCTACGCCTACCCTACGCGACTTCAAGGCGCTTATCTCTCCTGCGGGAGATGCTTACCTAGACGCTATGGCGACCAAAGCGCAGCAGCTCAGCATCGAGCGCTTTGGCAAGACCATACGCATGTACGAGCCTCTCTACCTCTCTAACTATTGCCACAACCACTGCGTCTACTGTGGGTTCAATCAGGAGAACGACATCGTCCGCAAGGTACTCACCATGGAGGAGGTGCAGGCTGAGGCAAAAGCTATTGCCGACATGGGCTTCACCCATATCCTCCTCGTGGCTGGCGAGTCGCCCAAGCATGCTGGCGTCGAGTACTACCGTCAGGTCATCGAGCTCATCCGCCCCATGTTTGCGCAAATATCCATCGAGGTACAGCCTATGTCTGTCGAGGATTACAAAGTCCTCGTCGAGGCGGGCGCACACTACGTCTGCGTCTATCAGGAGACTTACAACGAGGAGAGCTATCCACGCTTTCATCCCAAGGGACTCAAGGCCAACTACCGCTTCCGCCTAGAGACACCCGACAGAGCTGCCGAGGCAGGCTTTCGCAAGGTCGGTATCGGTGCCCTCCTAGGACTAGACAACTGGCGCACGGACGCTTTCTTTACCGCACTACACCTAGACTATCTAGAGAGCCACCACTGGCAGACCAAGTACTCTATCTCACTGCCCCGTCTGCGTCCGCACGTAGGCTCCTACATGCCCTCAGACCCGATCAACGACCGTCAGATGGTACAGCTCATCTGCGCTTACCGCATCTTCGACCCAGAGGTCGAGATCTCCCTATCCACACGCGAGAGCAGTGCCTTCAGAGATATGGCGGTACGCATCGGCGCCAACTCTATGAGTGCCGGCAGTAGCACGCAGCCAGGCGGTTATGTCAATCCCAATCCCGAGCTAGAGCAATTCTCTATCAACGACTCACGCTCTCCCGAAGAGATGATCGCTGCTATCAAAGCGCAGGGATACGAAGTCATCTGGAAAGACTGGGACCAGTGGATGTAACCCGCATGCCCCAAAACGACACGGGCATCGCTGACAGCGCACGATACGCGCGTCAGCTACAGCTCCCCGAGATAGGTCCCGAGGGTCAGCGACTACTCGCTCAGACGAGCGTGGCAGTCGTTGGCGCTGGGGGCTTGGGAGCTCCTATACTCTACTACCTCACGGCTGCAGGCATCGGGTGCATCGCCATCATAGACTGCGATGTCGTCTCCCCCTCCAACCTCCAGCGTCAGATCCTCTACTGTGAGTCCGACCTCGCACGCCCCAAAGCTATCCAAGCGCAAAAGCGTCTCACAGCACTCAATAGTACCCTTCATATCGAGGCCATGACCGAGCGACTCAATGAGACCAATGTAGCGACCCTACTGGCCGACTACCAAATTATCGTCGACGCTACGGACAACTACCCTACACGCTATCTCCTAGACGACTACACCCTTAGCACCACCAAGCCCCTCGTCCATGGTGCCATCGAGGGATGGAGGGGACAGTGCACCATCTTCGCACCCTCTAGTAGTCTACGCTACCGCGACCTATACAGCGAGCCACATAGCGCAGAGGAGACCGTACCGCCCGGCGTCATTGGCGCCACCGCCGGCGTCATCGGGAGCATCCAAGCGAGCCAAACGCTCCAGCTAGCCTTAGGACAGACGCCCTCCCTCCTCGGCAAGCTCCTCACCATCGACCTGTGGCACGGCTCGTGGCACACCTTCGACCTCGCCTGACTCGCCACCACGAGTAGCAACCTGTAGGGAAGCACGGTCGAACGCAGACCGTCAGTGCGTCCGTTGTCGAACGGCACAACATAAACTCAGTAACCTTTAACGGGGACGGACGCTGTAAACTTCGATACAACGGACGCACCAAGCTTGTGTCCCTACATGTGGACAAATCTCCTCGACCGTCCGGCAATAGACGCTGTAGCCTTTAATGCAACGCGAAATTGATAAGGATCGAGGGGTGGGTGGGGAGCTTTTACTGTGCGGAGCTTTTCGTATATTTGTGGGTAGAGGGCTTTTGATACAGATGTCAAAGGTCGAGATACTAACGAATAGATGCTAACGACTATGCTACGTAAATGGATGGCGATGACGATGACGATGATACTGCTCCTCGTGGGGGCTGCCGCCTGTCAGAAGGCTACGACAACAGAACAATCAGACACAACTACAGACACTATGAGTATGACGACACAAGAGAAAATGGACATCTTCCTAACACGCAGGAGTATACGTAAGTATAAGCCTAAACTACCGTCTCAGGAGCTACTAGACAAGGTGCTCGAGGCGGGCACTTATGCGCCCTCGGCAATGGGTAAGCAGTCTGTCACGATCGTGGCTGTGACCAATCGTGCCGTTCGCGACCAGCTCTCACAGCTGGCTAACAAAGCTCGCGGTGGGGACAAGGATCAGTTTTACGGTGCTCCAGCGGTCTTCGTCGTGCTGGCGGACAGGTCGCTGTCAAGCAATTACCTACAAGATGGTGCTCTGGTGGTGGGCAATATGCAGAACGCTGCTCACGCGCTCGGTCTCGGCACTTGCTGGATCAATGCGGCTAAGGGGATCTTCGAGCTGGAGGAGGGTCAAGCACTCCTCAAGGAGTGGGGACTGGAGGGTGACCTCGTGGGTGTCGCCTGCTGTATCATAGGCTACCCCGATGAGTGTCCCGAGCCTGCACCCCGCAAAGAACACTATGTGATACACGTTGACTAGAAGAGTCCGCAGGTGCAGGGACGCTTCCCCACATCGCCCTGTAGGGACGCACGGTCTGTGCGTCCGTTGTGTCAAAGGTTATAGTCTCGTCATTTTAACGGGGACGGACGCTCAGACCGAGCGTCCCTACATTATCCGTCACGATCCGTGCGTCCCTACAACGGGTTACACGTCACGCACAGATGCAACAACCGGCTCATCTCGCAAGATTGTTGTACTTTTGAGGAGTAATTGCAACTTTACCTTATACAGATATTACTATGACAAGACTACGTACACTACTACTTTCACTCGTGGCGCTCTGCGCGCTCGGTAGTACGGCTCAGGCTCAGATGCCTCTACGCATTTATGTGGATGCAGCTCCGCTCTTTAACCTTTCGCATGCTAAGACACTCCAAGATGTCTCTGAAAACAAGGTTTTCGTCGGTTACCGCCTCGGTGCTGGACTAGATATCAACGTGGGTAAGATGATGTACATCGGCACGGGACTATCCCTTGCGATGAAGGGAAATCAGTACAGCTTCCTTTCAGAAAATGGTAAGGGCGACATCAAGGTTTACAGCCACCATATGCAGATTCCCGTGAATGTGGGTGTACGTCTGAACTTAACGCCTACTATCGGTGCCTCAGTGGAGGCTGGGCCTTACTTCGCCTATGCTCTGGGAGCTACCGTTAGCCAGGGGAAGATCCTAGATGATATCCAGAAGACTTACAATGTCTACAAGGACGGCATCCTCGGGATGGATGGTGCCAAGCTCAAGCGCTACGACATCGGTCTAGGTGCTAAGGCGAAGGTAACCTTCGGATCGTGGTACGGTATGGTAGGTGCTGATATGGGCTTCGTCGATGAACTGAAGCTCAATGAGAAGAATGATCCTAAGCTAGAGAAGCTCGGTCAGAAGGCGATGCGCAATACCTCCTTTTACCTAGGTGCTGGCTTTACTTTCTAATTGAATATGGAGAGACATAACACGCTGATCATCGTAGCGCATCCCGACCTGGAGCACTCTGTCATCAACAAAGCTTGGATGGAGGCGCTCACGGGACACGCCACGATACATAGTCTCTGTGACACTTACCCCGCAGGGACGCCTATAGATGTGGCGCATGAGCGTGCACTCGTAGAGCGTCACGATCGTGTGATACTGCAATTTCCCCTCTACTGGTACTCCGCCCCAGCGATCTTGAAGCAGTGGACTGACGAGGTCTTTGGCGAGGGCTGGGCCTTCGGCGAGGGGGGCGACGCATGGGTAGGTCGCCAGCTGGGTGTCGCTGTCTCTTGTGGTAGCGCTGAGGCAAACTTCTGCGAGGGTGGATCCCAAAAGCACACACTAGCTACCTTCCTCACACCTTACGAGGGGCTAGCCACTTTCGCACGAGCAGACTATATAGGTCATCACGCCTTTTACGACACTTATAGCGATACGGTCGCCGAGAGGCTACCGGCAAACTGCGAGGCGTATCTGCGCTTTGCGCTACAGTAACCAATTAATCTAGACGTTAGCCACTATGAGTACGATCATTGACCTACAGGGCGTCACCGTATCACGCTACGAGCATGAGCTACTACGAGACGTCACACTAACGCTCGAAGCAGGGGACTTTGCCTACCTTACGGGTCCCGTGGGGAGTGGCAAGAGTTCGCTCCTAGAGCTGCTCTATGGCGAGCTGGCGCCTAAGGGTGGAGTTGCTAAGGTGCTGGACTACAACTTGCACCGCATGTCTGTACGACAGCGACAAGCTCTGAGGCGCTCGCTGGGGATAGTCTTCCAGTCACAGGCGCAGCTCCTATATAACTATACGGTGCAGGGTAACCTAGACTTCGTACTGCGTGCCGTGGGTGTGAAAAAGCGGGAGCGACGTGCTACGCGTATCGAAGAAGCTCTGACTCAGGTCGGCATGGAGGGCAAGCACTACAAGTACCCGCACGAGCTGAGCGGTGGCGAGGCTGAGCGTATCTGCATAGCACGTGCGCTGGTTGTACGTCCACGACTAATCCTACTTGATGAGCCTACGACGGGACTAGACAGTGAGACGTCGCTACTGATCGGTCAACTGATCCAGTCACTGGCTAAGGAGGGCGTAGCGGTGCTGATGAGCACGCACAATGAGACGCTCATACAAGAGCTCCCCGCTACGAGATACCATATCAATCTGGAGAGTCGTACCCTGGAGCGCATCGACCTATCCCCTACCCTAGAGTTAGTTGAGGAGCCTAGCTCAGAGCCATTTGTCAATCCTATCGAAGCTACGCTATGATCGTACTGAAGTTTGGCGGCACCTCTGTCGGTTCACCTGATCGCATACGCTCGGTAGCGCATCTAGTGGCAAGCATACCAGGACGCAAGGCACTGGTGCTCTCGGCTATGGCAGGGACGACGAACGACCTTGTGACGCTGACGGAGCTGATCACCTCTGGCGAGCGTGATCGTGCGACCCGTCATGTGGAGATGCTACGTAGTCGCTACATAGACAATGTAGTGCCAGAGCTATTCGTGGGGCATGAGCTGCATCAGCAGTTGGCAGAGGAGGCTTTGACTCCGATCTTGGACAGCCTCTTGCTTCAGACGCTCAACGAGGCTTTTACCCACAACGATGAGAAGCAGATCCTCGCTTGTGGCGAGATGATGTGTACCGCCCTGATGGCGCTCACGCTACAGCTCTACGAGGGGATCACGCCGCACAAACTACAGGCTCTAGACTTCATGCGCATCACCCACGAGGGGCGACCGGACATCGAGTACATTGCTCAGCGTTTGCGCCCGATGGTCGAAGAGGTACGCGATGCGGAGGCACTATTCCTCACGGAGGGGTACATCTGTCGCAACGCTTTCGGCGAGGTAGACAACCTGCGTCGTGGCGGTAGCGACTACAGCGCCACGCTCATTGGCGAGGCGGTACAAGCTGAGGAGATACAGATATGGACCGACATTGATGGGCTACACAACAACGATCCGCGGGTGGTCAATATGACGTCGCCGGTGCGTCGTCTGAGCTTTGGCGAGGCTGCCGAGCTAGCTCGTTGCGGTGCTAAGATACTACACCCCGCCTGCATCGAGCCAGCACGACGTGCGGGCATACCTGTGCGGCTACTTAACACGCTCGATCCTTCGGCCCCTGGCACGCTCATATCTCATGTGACAAACAGAGATATGATCAAGGCGATCTCGGCAAAGGACGGGATGTGTGTCGTGACGCTCCTGCTGAAGCATCTGAGCAATAGCGATGTCTCTACGGGGCAGTTCCTCGTTACGCTAACGGAGGCTATGCACCGTCTGCACATAGAGCCAGACATCTTGATGGCTTCGGGCGATGGCTACGTCATCGTCACGGAAGAGGACTCGGAGGCGATCTCCGCACTGATAGAAGAGATGACACCCTGGGCTGAAGGCTCTGTGCAAAGCGACCTATCGATCCTAGCAATCGTAGGAGATATGGGGTGGCATCGCATAGGCTTCGAGGCGCGCATCCTCGAGGCGGTAGACGATGTAGCCGTGAGGCTCATCTGCTACGGAACTAGTGGTAACAGCATCGACCTAGTTATCGCTACGGAAGAGAAAAAGCGGGCGATGATCTATCTCTCAGATCACCTCTTTGCACATCTGCGCACACCAGGTCCAGAGGTGCTATAATAATAAGGTGTAGGCTCGATACACGCACGCTACATTATGACCCTCAAGCAATTCATCTCGGTCTCACGACCGTACAGTTGGCCAGCATCGCTAGCACCGATAGCTGCTGCCATCGCTTTGGCTTGGCTACAGGGAGGATCTAACTGGCTCATAGCGACGCTCTGCCTGGTCGTTGGGCTGTCGGCGCAATCCTTCTCTAACTGCTGCAACGACTACTACGACTTCAAGCGTGGTGCTGACGGAGAGGGACGCGTAGGCTTTAGCCGTCCACTCGTTTCGGGCCAATTGCGAGAGCGTGACATCATTGGAGTGGCACTCTTTTGGGGTCTCATCGCAGCCGTGGCGGGGGTGACCCTTTGCCTGCTGACCAATCCGTGGCTCCTCCTCCTCGGTGCGCTCATCATACTTTTCGCTTGGATGTATACGGGCGGCCCCTACCCGCTCGCTTACCTAGGGCTGGGCGATGTGGCGGTGATGACTTTCTACGGTTGGGTCGCCGTGATGACCACTTACTACCTGCTGACGGGAGCGGTCACGACACAGAGCTTTCTCGTGGCGACAGCTATGGGTGCCGTGGCGGTCAACATCCTTGTGGTCAATAACTACCGAGACTACGAGGAGGATCGCAAGAACCAAAAGCGAACGAGCATCGTGCGTCTGGGTCAAGAGTTCGCCCCAAAGTTTTACTTGGCCAACATCCTCCTCGCATGGCTCCTCTCCATCGTCGCCTTCAAGGGGAACATCTGGGGCATCGTCCTACTGCTCCCCTACCTCCTCTACGCGCTATCCGTATACCGTCAGATGATCCATGTGACTGGCAGCCAGCTCAACGCTGTGCTCAGGCGCACCTCTATGGGTGTCGTCTTGCTTGCCGTCGTACATATAGCAGCCTACCTGATTGACGGGCTGTTGCTTTAGTCGAACATTTCCCCCTTATCCTTATGTCTTCCACAGACCTCTCCTCATATCGTCTAGACTTTCCACTCATACAGCACTACACCTCAGCGCAGCCTGGCTGGGTCTACCTAGATAGTGGTGCCACTACGCAAAAGCCCCAAGTAGTCATCGACGCCATCACCGAGGGCTACACACGATACAATGCCAACGTCCACCGAGGCGTCTACCAGCTCAGTCGTGAGGCGACCGATCGCCACGAGGCGGCACGTGCCACGCTGGCGCACTTCATCGGGGCATCAGATCCTAACGAAGTGATCTTCACACGCGGCACCACCGAAGGGCTCAACCTACTAGCCTCCACAGCTGGCGAAACGCTCGTCGGCCCCGATGACGAAGTGCTAATCACCGCTATGGAGCACCACGCTAACCTCGTACCGTGGCAACAGCTCTGCCTACGTAAGGGAGCGCATCTACGTGTCGCTCCACTTCTAGCGGACGGTTCGCTAGACCTTCCCGCCTTTGAGGCGCTACTCACCGACCGCACCAAGATCGTCTCCGTGGCGCATGTGAGCAACGTCCTTGGCACGGTCAATCCCGTCGCACAGCTAGCCCGTCTGGCTCATGACAAGGGCGCCATCATCATCGTCGACGGAGCGCAGTCTGCGCCCCACATGTCGGTCAATGTGCAGGAGCTAGGCATCGACGCTTACGTCTGCTCATCTCACAAAGTGTACGGCCCCACAGGTATCGGCATCGTATGGGGACGGCGTAAGCTCCTCGAGCAGATACCGCCCTACCAGTATGGTGGCGAGATGATCGAGCATGTATCCTTTGAAGAGACCACCTTCAACGAGCTGCCATACAAGTTTGAGGCTGGCACGCCCGACTTCATCGGTTCGCACGCCTTTGCCACAGCCGTTGAGTACATCTCAGCGATTGGTCTCGACCGCATTCACGCTTACGAGACGGAGCTCCTAGAGCATCTCACGCAGATCATTAGTCAGGAGCCTTCGCTCGAGATCCTTGGCACCGCCCCCAGCAAGGGAGCCGTAGTCACTTTCATCAGCCATCAGGCACACGCTTACGATCTCGGTCTGCTCCTAGACCAGCAGGGCGTAGCGCTCCGCACGGGGCATCACTGCGCTATCCCGCTCATCGAGGGGATGGGGCACCACGCCACAATCAGAGCTTCCCTCGGGCTGTACAACACGCACGAGGACCTAGAGATCTTTGCAAAAGCACTACGACGTGCCCTCACTATGCTAGGCTAAAGGTGCCATGTCATTACTACATCGCTACGCATCGGACGGACTCATCGAGTGCGGCTGTGACGAGGCTGGACGGGGAGCCCTCGCTGGCGACCTATATGCGGCAGCAGTCGTCTGGCCCGACACGCTAGACCATCCGCATCTGCGAGATAGTAAGAAGCTCACGGCAAAGCAGCGCGAGGAGCTGCGTCGCTTCATCGAGGAGCATGCCACAGCGTGGGCAGTAGGCATAGCAACCGTTCAGGAGATCCAGCGGATCAACATCCTCCACGCCTCTATGCTTGCTATGCAACGCGCCATCGAGACATTGCCCTGTACGCCCGAGCGTCTGCTCATCGACGGCAACTACTACGATCCACGTCCCGACGAGGTCGAGTACCACACCATCGTCAAGGGCGACGACCGCTACCTAGCCATTGCTGCTGCCTCTATCCTTGCCAAGACACACCGAGATGAGTATATGACCCAGCAGGCACAGCACTACCCGCACTACGGTTGGGAGCAAAACAAAGGATACCCGACAGCACAGCACCGTGAGGGAATACGCCAGCACGGTTCCTGCCCATTGCATCGACAGGGCTTTCAGCTCTTGCAGCCGGAGCCTCTATTTGACCTTGAGAAATAAGTTTCGTATCTTAGGTGCACACTATAAAGAAGACAGACATTATGAATAACCCAACCAATCAAGCGAAGCGTAAGCTGGTCATCCTCACAGGCGCTGGCGTCAGTGCCGAGAGTGGCATATCAACCTTTAGAGATAGTGACGGGTTGTGGGAGAACTACCCGGTCCAGGACGTAGCCTCTATCGAGGGCTTCATACGCAATCCCAAGCTGGTGCTAGACTTTTATAATGACCGCCGCCGCGACTATGTGGGCTGCGAACCCAATGCGGCACACTACGGGCTAGCCGAGCTGGAGCGTCAATACGATGTGACCGTCGTGACGCAAAATGTGGACAACCTCCACGAACGCGCCGGCAGCAGCAAGGTAATACACCTTCATGGCGAACTAATGAAAAACTGCTCTGTGCGCAACACTCAGAAGACTTACCCCGTTGATCCCGAGCACCCCGACCTGCATGTGGGCGATCTTGCTCCAGATGGGTCGCAGCTGAGACCCTTTATCGTATGGTTTGGCGAGGCGGTCCCGATGATCGAGCCAGCCATTCGCGAGGCAAGCCAGGCAGACATCATGGTGGTCGTCGGCACCTCGCTCAACGTTTACCCCGCTGCGAGCCTCCTCGCCTATGTTCCCAACGGCACCCCCATCTACCTTATTGATCCCAAAGAGGTCAATACGCACGGCATCGCTCATGTCACACATATTCAGAAGGTGGCGACTCAAGGGGTCAAGGAGCTACTAGAGATCTTGATGCCCAAGTCGTAATAGATCCCCCGTCTCATGTCTACCCACACGTCACCACAGCTCTCTAGGCTACATCTCACGAGGGTGCTACTACTGCTCTCTCTCGTCGCAATGAGTCTTCTTTGTAGCTGCCAGCAGCAGAAGAAGTACCACATATCGGGATACACCAATGCGCAGGAAGGTGCCGACCCGCCAATGGTCAAGCTACTAATAAACGGCAGAGCTATTGACAGTAGCTATGTGCACAAAGGGAAGTTTCTCCTCAAGGGCAACTATGTGGACAGCATGAGCAAAAATATCGCTTATCTAGAGGTAACAGGAGAAGAGCCTATTCCAGTCATCCTCACGACGCAGCCGCTCTGCATTGATTTCATCAAGCGTACACTACTTGAGGGAGATTATCTCAATAAAGAGGTCAATCGCCTTTACGACTCCCTAGACAGCTTGGGTGATGATTTCAAGCTAAAGCTCGCCGCGATTCCCTCTGATAGTGCGCTCTTTGACGCTTTTGACCAAGACTTCAAAGCCTCCATCGAGAGTTATATCATCCTTGCTAAGGACTATTGTCTGCGACACCCAAACGATCCTGTCGGGATTATTGCAGCTGTAATGCTTCTGACGATCAACTACGAAAGCCTCCTGGAGACGGTGCCTTTCATTCGTAAGTATATGGGGCCTGTCGTACTGAACAATAGTGAGATAGCACTCTACTTACGCACCGTTGATAACTTCTACCGCACCGGTCCTGGCGCACCCATTGTAGATCTCCCCCTAGGGACTCTTCAGGGCGACACAACACTTCTATCCGAACAACTGCTCCCAGATTGCTACACCCTTCTGCACTGCTGGTCAGGATGGTGCAAGCCTTGCCTAGATGAAATGCCCAATCTGATCAAAGCATACAAAACTTATCATGAGCGAGGGCTTAACATGGTCAGTATCTTCCTCTGGGACGAGCCCTACAACCTTCCCCTGCTTCAGAACGACTACCAACTGCCTTGGACACAACTCTATGATCTTTCGGGCCAAGTATCTATTTCCTACGGCATCTATAGCATTCCCGAGATCATGCTGATAGCGCCCGACAAAACGATTGCAGCTCGCTCTCTGCGTGGTGCCGAGCTATTCTCCACGCTAGACTCTATCTTTGGCTAAGTATGATCTCGCAGCTTCCCATAGAGCCACTCCTAGACGAGCGAATGATGCAGCTAGCGCTCCAGCAAGCTCTAGTAGCTTATGAAGCGGACGAAGTGCCTATCGGAGCGGTCATAGCGGTCGGATCACGCATCCTAGCAAAGAGTCATAACCAAGTCGAGCTGCTCAACGACCCCACGGCCCATGCCGAGATGCTCGCCATCACACAGGCGACGGCAGCCATCGGAGGTAAGTACCTACCACAGTGCACACTCTACGTCACCGTCGAGCCCTGCCCCATGTGCATGGGAGCCTTGCGCTGGACACAGATAGGACGTATCGTATATGGCGCTGCCGACCCCAAGGGCGGCTATATGCGTTATAGCGATGCGCTTCCCCACCCCAAGAGCGTCGTCGTGGGAGGTGTCTGCGAGGATGAGTGCCGTGAACTGATGGTCTCCTACTTCAGACGAAAGCGATGCTCTCGCTAATCAATACCCACCCCGCTGTAAAGCCGCTATTAATTCAACCTTAAATGGAAAACAGCCGCTCTTGCGGTCGTTTTTTGTGACCTAAAGGTCAACAAAAAGGGGCTGCCGCACATACGACAACCTCTTAGAAGGTGTTTAGTGACTCATTGTGTAGTAGATAGCATGAGTAGCTGAAGAAGCTTTTACTGGGGATCTGTGCTATAGATCGAGTCGGGATAGGTCGCCTCGACGAAGAAAAGCGCACGAGCTGGAGCTGCAGAGCCTGCCAGCGTGCGGTCTTCGCTATGGATCAGCTCTGCGATAGAGTCTGGCGTGCGCTGTCCGTAGCCCACCTCAAGGAGCGTCCCGACCATCGTACGCACCATGCCGTGGAGGAAGCGATTGGCACACACCTCGTAGCGCATCGCATTCCACAGACCAGGCATCTCAACCTGCTCCCAATGCGCTGTGTAGACGGTACAGCGATTGTGCTTCGTCTGCGTGTGTAGCTTGCTAAAGGAGGTGAAGTCGTGCTCACCGATGAAGTGGCGACAAGCTTCGTTCATCAGCGCCATATCAGGGAGCGTGCGTCGCTCCCAGCAGTAGTCACCCCAGAAGGGGTTGCTACAAGCCGAGATATAGTAGTGATACCTTCGTGAGGTAGCGTCAAAGCGAGCGTGAGCAGTCGGGATGACTGGCGTGACAGAGCGAACGGATATACCTCCACGCAGTATGCCGCACAAGCCTCTCTGTATCTGTGCTAGCGGTGGGTGCGGGATTGGTAAGTCGGCATGCGCCATCATACTGTAAGCGTGTACCCCAGCATCTGTTCGCCCTGCGCCTGTGACCGAGATTGGCTGGCGAAAGAGTATGGAGAGGGCGCGCTCTAGCTCAGACTGCACCGAGACACCACGAGGCTGTACCTGCCAGCCACAATAGTTAGTGCCGTCGTAAGCGACCTCTAGAAACACACGCTGTACGGGAGCCTCCATGGCTTTAAGAGTAGGTAGCTATCACGACTTAGAGGCCGCACTACGCTTAGACGCAGCCTTCTTGGCAGTGCTGGTCGTCTTCTTGGTAGTGGTAGTGGTAGTTGTCTTCTTGGTCGCACTCTTCTTCTTAGCCGTGCTAGCGGTCTTCTTCGCTGTTGTGCGTCCCTTCTTCGGGGTCTCTTTATCTTGCTCAGCGATGATAGCGACGACCTCAGCGTATGTCAGCTTCGTGGGATCAGCTTTCTGCTCTTTGGTGAGCTTGTAGTTCTTCTTGCCCACCTTGATGTAAGCACCCCAGCGTCCGTCACGGATCGCAATATCGGGATCCTCGGGGAAGGTTTTGAGCAGACTGGCTGCATCCTTACGACGCTTCTCCTCGATGAGCTCGATCGCCTCCTGAAGGGTGATCTCCTCGGGTGTCAGACCGCTGCTCTTAGGGATCGATGTGAAGGCTCCTTTGTGCCGTAGGTAAGGGCCAAAGCGCCCCACGGCGGCAACCACTTCGCCACCCTCAAACTCACCGACCGTGCGGGGCAGGTCAAAGAGCTTGAGTGCCTCCTCTAGCGTAATAGTCTCTATGAGCAAATTGCTCGGGATACTGGCAAAGCGAGGCTTGAGACGCTCCCGCTCCGCCTCGGGCAGAGAGTTATCGGGTGCCTCTCCGATCTGTACCATCGGGCCGTAGCGACCGATGCGAGCGATAACCGGCTTGCCACTGACAGGATCGGTGCCGAGCAATCGCTCGCCTGTATAGCGCTTGGCTCCAGACTGGCTCTGCTCCTCGATCATCGGGTGGAACTTATCGTAAAACGTGCCGATCAGATCTTGCCACTGAGCCTCACCCTCGGCAACTTTGTCAAAGCGCTCCTCGACATCTGCCGTGAAGTTGTAGTCGACGACACGGGAGAAGTTTTCCATCAAGAAGTCGGTCACGACCATTCCCATATCCGTCGGCACGAGCCGTCCGCGATCGCCGCCATAGCGCTCCTTCTGCTTGTGCGACTTGATCGTTGTATTTCCAGTGCTGTGCTGCCAGCTGAGGTATAGCACATCGCGACTCTCGCCTTGGCTCTCGCCACGACGCACGTACTCTCTGTTTTGGATCGTCTGGATCGTCGGAGCGTAAGTAGACGGACGACCAATGCCTAGCTCCTCCATCTTACGAACGAGAGATGCCTCGGTGTAGCGGGGCTTAGGCTTAGTAAAGGATTGGCGCCCCTCTATCTCTCGTAGCTGTAGCAGGTCACCCTCCTTCAGCTTGGGAAGCTCATTGCTGCTGGTATCCTCCTCGTCATCACGGCTCTCTGTGTAAGCACTGATGAAGCCATCGAAGACAATCACCTCGCCACGAGCCTCTAGACGAACGGGGTCAGCACCCTGCGAAGCGATCTGCGCTATCGTTCGCTCGATGCGAGCGTCGGCCATCTGACTAGCGAGTGTACGCTTGCGTATGAGGTCGTAGAGTGCTTGCTCCTGCTTGGAGCCCTGTATCGTAGCGTTGCGCAGATAGGTGGGGCGAATAGCTTCGTGTGCCTCCTGCGCCCCTTTGCTCTTAACGTGATAGCGTCGGCGCTGATAGTAGTCGGCGCCCCACTGCTCTAGGATCACCGTCTCCGCATCGTGGAGTGCGAGGCTAGAAAGATTGACCGAGTCAGTACGCATATAAGTGATGAGACCTCGCTCGTAGAGTGCCTGCGCCACACGCATCGTATTGGAGACGCTCATACCGAGCTTGCGAGAGGCCTCCTGCTGGAGCGTACTGGTCGTAAAAGGTGCCGACGGAGAGCGACGCCCAGGCTTCTGCTCCACCTGCTGCACAGCAAAAGCGGACTGACTATCGATAGCTCGCTGCATGAGCTGGCGAGCAGCCTCCTCTGAGGGAAGGTTGTCAGGGAGTGTAGCAGTAAAGGTGTCTCCACCCTTGGTCTCTAGTCGTGTTGTAATGGCAAAAGAGGTCTCTGGCTGGAAGGCTAATATCTCGCGCTCCCGCTCTACAATCAGGCGCACGGCAACACTCTGTACACGACCTGCCGAGAGCGAGGGGCCGACACGTCGCCAGAGGACAGGCGAGAGCTCAAAGCCCACGATACGATCCAAGACACGACGCGCCTGCTGGGCATCTACAAGGTTTTCGTTGATCGAACGTGGATTCTGGATAGCATGCTGTATGGCGCTCTTAGTGATCTCGTGGAATGCGATACGGTGTGTCTCCTTGTTCTGTAGGTCTAGCACATGATAGAGGTGCCAAGCGATCGCCTCTCCCTCGCGGTCTTCATCGGATGCGAGCCAGACGATGTCACTCGCCTTGGCAGCTTTGCGTAGCTCCGATACGAGACGCTGCTTGTCTGCGGGGATCTCATAGATAGGAGCGAAGCGATGCTCCACATCTACACTAAAGCTACTCGGCTTAAGGTCACGTATGTGTCCATAGCTCGAGAGCACTTTGTAGTCAGCTCCGAGGAATTTGCCAATCGTCTTCGCCTTTGCGGGGGACTCTACTATTACTAAGTTCTTCTGCTTTGCCATATTCTCACGCTATCTGAGACCGTTGCCTTAGTCTCAATCGGTGCAAAGGTACTCTTTTATAAGGAAACGAACGCTTTAGCAGGGAAAAAGGGAAGGCGTCCGTCAATCTAACGAGTAGATCGACGGACGCCTTGACATTATATTATATAGTGTGAGGGTCTCCCTAGACTAGTTGACCTTGATCAGACTATCCATACCGCGCTTGATAGCCTCCTCATTGAGGGGGATCAGCTTGTGGTGACGCTCAGGCAGAGACTTCTTAAGTCCTGCGATGATGCTCTCGAGCTTTAGCATAGGAGCAGCCTTGAGCATACCACCGAGGATGATCATGTTGAAGATCTTGTCATTGCCCATCTCAAGGCTCTGATCAGTAGCAGGCACCTCGTAGATGTTGATATCCTTACGATCAGACTTGTGCTGGATGAGGGCTGGATCGTAGATGAGGATACCGCCCTTCTTGACACGAGGACCAAACTTATCGAGTGATGGCTGGTTGAGTACGATGACTACATCATACTCGTTGACAACAGGCGAGCTAACAGGCTCATCGCTTACGATGACCGTAACGTTACTCGTACCACCACGCTGCTCAGGTCCGTAAGAAGGCATCCAAGATACCTCCTTGTCCTCCATGATACCAGAGTAAGCAAGTATCTTACCCATAGAGAGTACACCCTGACCTCCGAAGCCAGATATGACTATTTCGTAATTCATAGTTGTTCCTTTCGTCTGATTAGATTTTCATTGTAACCACCTCGTCGTTGCTACCCTTAGACTCGACATCCTTGATGTCTCCAAGAGCGTACTTGTCGACCATAAACTTCGACATCCACTCATTAGCCTTAGCAGGACTCATCTTCCAGCCCGTATTGCAGGTTGAGACGAACTCAACGACGCTGGTACCCTTGCCTGCGAGTGAATTCTCAAAAGCCTTGCGTAGAGCCTTCTTAGCCTTACGTACAGCACCAGCTGTGTGTACACTCTGACGAGTGACGTAGCACGTACCGTCTAGCTCAGAGAGGATCTTAGAGATAACGAGTGGATAACCGTTAAGCTCTGGCGTACGACCATCAGGACAGGTGACAGTCTTCATACCGAGTAGCGTAGTAGGAGCCATCTGACCACCGGTCATACCGTAGATACCATTGTTGATGAAGATGATGACAATGTTCTCACCACGGTTTGCAGCGTGGATTGTCTCAGCGGTACCGATAGCGGCTAGGTCACCATCACCCTGATAGGTGAAGACGAGCTTATTAGGATATAGACGCTTGATAGCAGTAGCTACAGCAGGCGCACGTCCGTGAGCAGCCTCCTGCCAGTCGATGTCTATATAGTTGTATGCGAAGACGGAGCAGCCCACAGGAGCTATACCGACGGCCTGGTCGCCCATGCCCATCTCCTCGAGGACCTCTGCAACCAGCTTGTGCACGACACCGTGGCTACAGCCGGGGCAGTAGTGCATCGTGTTATTGTTGAGCAGACTTGGCTTCTGATAGACCAAGTTCTCTGGTTTGGTTATATCCTTTATATCCATGATATTTGTTGTCTATTACTGGTTATTGATAAGGGTAAGCTTACTTGACGAGCTTCGTGCGCAGAGCGTTGAGGACCTCGTCTGGAGAGAATAGCATACCACCCATACGTCCGAAGTGCTCTACAGGGCAGCGACCGTTGACAGCTAGTCTGACATCCTCGACCATCTGACCAGCATTGAGCTCGACAGAGAGGAAGCCCTTGACACCACGCTCAGCGAGCTTGGTGATCACCTCGTATGGATAAGGCCATAGCGTGATAGGACGTACGAGACCTACCTTGAGACCCTCTTGGCGAGCCACCTGAACGACCTTCTGGCAGATACGTGCCGAAGAGCCAAAAGCTACGAGTACGTAGTCAGCATCCTCAGTCATCGTCTCCTCGTAGCGTATCTCGTTTTCCTCGATCTTACGATACTTCTCCTGGAAGCGTAGGTTGTTTTGCTCCATCACAGCTGAGTCTAGCTCGAGAGACGTGATAATAGAGCGCTTGTCAGGTGTATGACCTGTAGTAGCCCAGGGGCAGCTAGCAGCGATCTCCTCATCGGTGTGACGAGGCTTCTGCTCGGGTAGAACCACCTTCTCCATCATCTGTCCGATGATACCATCGCTCAGTATCATAACAGGGTTACGATACTTAAACGCCATATCCATACCGAGACCGACGAAGTCGACCATCTCCTGTACAGAGTAAGGAGCTAGTACGATGAGGCGGTAGTCACCGTGTCCACCACCCTTGGTGGTCTGGAAGTAGTCAGCCTGACTTGGCTGGATCGTACCTAGACCAGGACCACCACGCATCACGTTGACGATTAGAGCGGGTAGCTCAGCACCTGCAATGTAGCTGATACCCTCAGCCATAAGGCTGATACCAGGGCTAGAGGAGGATGTCATGACACGCTTACCAGAGCCAGCACCTCCATATACCATATTAATAGAAGAGACCTCGCTCTCAGCCTGTAGGACGACCATACCGGTCTTCTCCCAGGGGCGTAACGACATAAGTGTCTCGAGCACCTCAGACTGAGGTGTGATAGGATATCCAAAATAGCCATCCAGTCCGTTGAGGATTGCCGAGTGTGCCAGGGCCTCGTTGCCCTTCATCAGTTTTACTTCTGCCATGATAGCTATAGGATTAAAGGGTTACTTTATAGACGCTGATACAGCCGTCGGGACAAACCACGCCGCAATTTGTGCAGCCAATGCATGTTTCGGGGCTGCTCATGTAGCAGTAGTGATACCCCTTGTCGTTCACCTCGTCTGGGTGAAGTGAGATACTCGCAGTAGGACACGCCACAACGCAGAGGTTGCACCCCTTGCAGCGTTGCTCGTTGACTACGATTGCTCCTCTAAATTTTGCCATGTGTAGTACTTTATAGATATTGTACCCTCCTCCCGTCTACTGACAAAAGTTGAGTACTGTGATACAATTAGTTTTCTTCGACCTCAAAGTTACAAAGAATATTCGTAATACCTACCACTAGGTAGAGAAAAAGATTGTTTTCCTGCCATATTCTCCGTAAAGAGACACCTGTCGAGATGAATAGACTCCTAAAACGACTAGAGACTGCAGCTAGCTAGCGACAGTCTCTAGAAGGATCGGAGCGAAATATACGGACTACACAGCCGACTATTGCTGTCCCGTTAGCGTCATCGAGCGAAAGTCGTCTATCGCCTTCACGAATTCCGCTAGGGATACGCCATCCCACCTTGCAGCCTCTGCTAGGTGCTGATACTTAGGGAGGAGAACGATATGATTGTCTTCAAACGTAAGTAAAGAGGCTAGGTCTGTAGCCTCCTTCTCACTGTACTCTTTTTGGCCAGTGAGGGCTCGCACCACCTCGACAGCCTTACGTGTCGTAGCATCAGCCTGAGCCAGTGTTGCATCCTGCTCAGATATATGCATGACGGTCTCTATGACCTTTGCGATCTCTTGCTGAGATTCATCCAGCGCCACCTGCTGCTGTCCCTTTGCCACGAGTGGTAGCACGAAAAGGAGCAGGGCGCATAACCATGTTGTATGTTTCATAAATCCAAAGTTTAGGGGTTATTATTGTTGGTTTGTCATTTCGCTCTAGTTAGATCTCTCGTTGAAGTCTCCCGTTGTTTCAAATCCTTGTACCAGAAGATGAAACAAGCAAGAAACAATCACCATGTCGCAAAGATAGTTTTTTTTGCAAACAACAAAACGCTTGACAGGTGGCGACGAGACGAGTAACCCTGTGTAGGGACGCTCGGTCGAGCGTCCGTTGTAGTACAGCGAGATGAGCAACGACTATACGTGTAACCCTGTGTAGGGACACACGGCTCGTGCGTCCCTACAGCCGTTACTCGTATCGCTTTGACGGGGACGGACGCACGGACCGTGCGTCCCTACACAGGGTTACTCGTCTCTAATCTCTAATTCGATAGCCACGTGGATATTTGCCATTCTCCACGTGGCTATTTTTTATTCTCCACGTGGAGGTGAAATGATTCTTCCGAAGTTTCATTTGATTCCTCCGAAGTTTCGTTTGATTCCTCCGAAGTTTTATTTCTCGCCTACGTGGGGATTTTTCATTTGCCACGTGGCGATTTGAGAATTTCCACGTGGGGATCAGCTTTTTCTGCCGCAAAAGCGTATCGGGGATCAGAGATTCTGTTCATAATGCACTAGTGAGTGGAATATGCGGAAGGTGGCACATTTTGCTTTCAGCAGTTATTTCAGTAGATTTGCGTTAGAATCGATTGGGCGCATCCACAAGACCTCGCCCCCTAAGTATGACTATTACCGATGAACTACAAAGGATTCCTATATACGCTACTTCTCTGTGGTAATTTGCCACTAGCCTATCAACTACAGGCGCAAGAGACCTTTAGCATACCCACCGAGCAGCATGCCATCGAGGTAACACTTGCAGCTGGCTCGCCCCTGCGCACCACAACGCTCCTCTCCTCTACACGACGTCTGAGCGAGGGCGATGAGTGGTTTGCGACCTACGGAGCGCATTTGCTGGGTCGTCCGAGTGCGGCTGCCGAGCTGGAGGAGTATATCACGACAGATCCCATCTCCCGTCCCGCACAGATCGCGCGCATAGCTCGTGCTACACACTACCTGTATAATAAGGAGTACAATCGTGCTCGCCATACGCTAGAGCAGGTGCGTGAGCTGACCTTGACACGTGAGGTGCGGAGCGAGTGGCAGGTCAAGATGGCCTATGCGCTCTTACTATCTGGTCGCTCTGTGGATCAAGTGGAGCGACTCTTTGAAATGACCATTGCGGATGGTGACTACTGGGGCGATGTGGCTAGGCTTTATCTAGCACAACTATACATAGCGCAAAATAGTCTAGACAAGGCTGAGCAAACGCTCCTCCCAATACAAGATCAGGGGGACCTGCAGTATGATGCTCGTTTAGGATTGGCTAAAATAGCACTCTACCGGCAAAACTATCAGTCAGTGCTCACACACACCGAGGCTCTCGCTACGGCACGCCTCTCGGAGGAGCAGCGCACGGAGAGTCAAATCATAGAGGCAAATGCTTGGTATCGTCTTGAGGAGCCGGGCAAAGCGATCGAACGTCTGGCCCCGCTATCAAACCAGAATGCTAGTCTGCTTACCCCCGAAGACCAACTCATCCTAGCGGCTGCCTACATGGAGACGGAGCGTACGGAGCAAGCAATACCGCATCTACTCCTAGCGACCCGTGGCGATGCGGAGACGAGTGGCGTGGCCAACCTCTACCTAGCACGTGCTCGTAGAGATATGGGTCTTTACTCCGAGGCCTTGGCTTCCTATCGAGTAGCGGCAGATAGAGCCGTAGCTCCCACGATTCGTGAGGCTGCGATGTATGAGCAGGTATTGCTGATGCGCAGCAGAGCAAGTGGTTCGTTTGGTCAGGAAGTGAGGCTCTGCGAGGAGTTTCTCAATACATTCGCACAGTCGACACATCGTGAGGCTATGGAGCACTTTCTCATCGAGAGCTACTACCGCAGCCCAGACTACTTGACTAGTCTAGCCTCGATAGGACGTATCCAGAGACCTTCGCCAGTTATTGTGGAGGCGCAGTGCTATCTACTCAATCAGCTCACACAGCAGGCGCAGCAGACGGGAGACCTAGCCCTAGCACAACGTTATAACCAGCAAGCGCAGCAGCTCGGCACACGCTCCGCTCACCAAACTGAGGCGGAACTACTAGGGGCGCAGCTCCTCTCTCAGCAGGGAGCTTACAGGCAAGCAGCACAAGCCCTCACTGCTATCCTCAATAAGCGCGCAGCCTCTAGCAAGCAGCTACAGATAGCTCGCTACCTACTAGGCTACAGTCAGATCAAGCAGCAGCAATATAGTGCTGCCACGCAGACGCTCTCCATATTACTCCAAGAGGGTGCGCTCGAAAACACCCTACAAGCTGATGTTTATGCCCGCCTAGGCGATGCACACTATATGCAGGGTCACTACACACCTGCCGTACGCTACTACGAGGAGGCTTATAGGCTCGCTCCTGACAATCAGGCCTATGCGCTCTATATGCTGTCAGACATTGAGGGCCTCAAGAAGGACTACAAGGCGCAAATAGCCGCCCTCGACAAGTTAGTCGCTCGCCATCCGAACAGTCTCTACAAGCCCCGCGCTATGTACGATCAGGGACGAGCTATGGAGTTGTCGGGACAGCATGCGGAGGCTATCGGAGCTTTCACGCGCTTGGCGCAGGAGTACCCACAGAGCGAGTATGGGCGCAAGGCTGCCCTGCAGTTGGCACTACTATATTATAATAGGAATGAGACGAGCCGAGCTATCGAGACTTACAAAGCGCTCCTAGCCGAGGCGCCTCAGAGTGGCGAGGCGAAGCAAGCGTACGAAGCGCTGAAGAGTATCTACATCGAGGAGGGACGCTCCACCGAGTTTGTCCAGTATGCTAATAGCATTGGCGGCAGCTATGCCATCAACGAGAGCGAAGCGATGAGCATCTCCTTCGAGACAGCCGAGCGTGCTTACCAGTCCCGACAGCCACAGGCAGAGCGCTTGCTCAAAGAGTATCTAGCTCTGAATCCTCAGGGAGCCTCTTCGCTCTTAGCGCATTACTACTTGGGCGATCTCTACGAACGAGCTGGTAAGGAGGCGGACGCTCTAGCACTCTATGAGCGCATCTACCCCAGTCGCAAGCAGCTGTCGCAGGAGCTACACATTGGTTTGCTTCAGAAGATGTCTGCGATACGCATACATCAGCGAGCCTATGCTCAGGCATTGCCCTTACAGCAAGAGCTTCTCACACTACCACTAGAGCCTGCAAGCTATCAGACGACACTGCTCTCAGCCACTGAGAGTGCGCTACAAGCGGGACAGTATGAGTGGGTCATCAAGGTCGTGACACCTCAGCTAGACAAGGCTAAGGATTGGAGCCAAGAGCAACTAGATCTCTTGACTTGTCGCCTAGCGACCAGCTACTTAAAGACTGGACGGGGCAACCAGGTTGAGTCTCTATTGAAGCCGCTTGTCGCCCGTATAGAGACCTACGCAGGCACCCAGGGAACGCTCCTATTGGCGCAATACTACGTCTCCAATAAGCTCCAGCAGAGCTACTCGAAGCAGCTACTCGACAAGTTGGTCAACGAAGCCTATCCAGACCCTGAGCTATCTGCCGAGACGATCATAACGCTCTCCGACTGGTACCTTGCCAAGGGAGACCCCGACACGGCAAGACTATACCTAGAGAGCTTGCTCAAGAACTACACCGACGAGACTTCGCCGATACGTCAGCGTGCTGCCGAGAAACTCGCACAGCTTCGCCAGAGTACCACTCGCTAATATCCCTCTACCCTACTATTCCAACGATTAAGTCTACAAGCGATGAAACGATTATATAGTCTCCTCTTAATCCTGCTCAGCACACTACTCCCTGCTTTAGCTCAAAATACCAAAACATCGGTCGAGCGTGATACGATCAGCCGTGAGGTCACCGTGGTGAGCGACAAGGTGAGACAGATAGATGACACCAATCCAATCTTTACGCTGATACCCCTGACGAAGCCTCAGATAGAGCGCTACAATCCGGTCACACCTCGCTCCACGAGAGACTTCACACCGACCCTTTCACCAGCACCGACGCCGCAGCTGTCGAGCTTTGCTCGTGAGGTGCCTCAACCTTACAATGGCATCATGGCTCGCCTCTTCGGGGGCTATGCGCCAGCCTTCGGTGGGGATCTGGCGGGTCAGTGGCACTTCGGGAGTAAGCATAACGTCCTTTCCCTCGACCTGACGCATCGGTCGGAGCTTTTCTCGCTAAGCAAGAACGGACCCAACCACTCTGTGCATGGTCCTATTGACGAGTCCGATGCGGACTATCACTACCTCAAGGAAGTCCCCTACCAGACGAATATGTATCGCCACGCTACCGAGGGAGTCGTAGGCTACGGATACCACTGGCGAGAGAGTATGATCAAGCTGCAGGGAGGCATCCGCAGTCACATCTTTGCGCATACGCCTACACAGCAGAGAATGCAGATGGACGCAATTCCCCTACTGGATCGCACTGGCTGGCAAGACAAACTACGCGAGTACAGTCTGACAGGACGCATAGACAACCTACAGGCGCAGAACTGGTCTTTCGACCTTGGTGCACGCTACGCCTTCGTATCCCACTCGCTGCCCAGCCTAGCCCAAAGGGATCTCATCGCCAGTGAACGTATGCACGTTATTGACGCTGATGGAGCCACCGCCGTGCAGCTCTCTGACGACTGGTCTCTCGGACTGAGTGCCGATATGCGCATCCGCACGAGCCAGCCGTCTCAGCTCTTCCTCCTAGGGGCGCACCCGCAGTTCCGCTATCGTGGGTTCGTTAATTTTGCCGATCTAGACTTTTCAGGCGGTGTGGGCGTAGACTTAGCCAACCAAGAGGTGCTGGTCTACCCAGAGATTCGTCTGTCGGTCTCTGATCAGAGAATCGTTGAGTGGTATCTGCAGGCTTCAGGTGGACTACAAGATGTCAACCCCTTTGACTATCTAAGTCGCATACCTGGCATCATGCTCGATGCACTACCCAGACCTGAGCGTCAGCAGCTAAGCTCTCGCACAGGAGTCAAGCTCCAGCTTGGCTCAGGCACTTACGAACTATACGGCGGATACGATCACTACGCCCGCACTTACGGCTTCAACCTCCTACCCTACTACACGGGCGAAGAGCTTTACTGCTCTTGGCTACAGTCGCAGCGCAATGAGTACACGAAGCTCGACGTCTTCTACGCTGGTCTAGACCTCTCTACCGTCATCGCAAAGGCATGTGAGTTAAGCCTCGGAGCGCAGTTTAACCGTCTTGCCAACTACTCTTTCCGCGTCCCCAAGCCTTACTTTCAGAGCTATGCTAAGTTGTCCGTTCGTCCTATGCGCCGCCTAGATCTTCGTGGTGTGGTCTACTACGAAACTAGTATTTCTCCCAAGATACTTCACCCCGCTCAGGCTCCCGACACAAGGCTTCTAGAGGGCGCAGCTTGGGCTTCGCTCACGAGGTTTACTGCTGAGGTGACAGCACAGTATCGCTTGACGAAGATGTGGACGCTCTTTGCCACCTTCGACAGTCAGCGCTATGGACTAGGCGCTTACAATATGAAGCAACCCTACAGTGGGCGCATCGGGGTACAGTTTAACTGGTCCGCATTATAATAAGGAGTCCTATGATAGATCAAGCAAAGAGTGGTGGCTATAAGTTCCTCGCCATCAAAGACCGTGACTGTCTGCTAGGGAGCAATGGGCAGATAGCGCTAGAGGACCGCGAAGCTCTCCTAGAGGTGCAGGAGGAGTATGCCCTGCGCGTGGCGGTCGCCAGCGAAGCGCCTATGACTAGTCTCCTGAATATCTCGGAGCAGCTGCAGCTACCGCGCAATAGCGGCTACATCATCTCCCATCTAGGTGCACGCATTCACAACTGTCGCACAGGTCGTGAGCTAGCCTCTCGTCCTCTTCGTGCTGAGCAACTCACGCATCTCTACGAGCTGGTCGATAGCGACTACACGCTCGCACTAATAGGTGAAAAAGCGCTCTACGCCACCAAGACCCATCAGCCACGTATCCTCCAGCTTGCCAAGCTCTGGGGCATGCCGATCCTAGACTTGACCAAGGCGGATGAGCCCTTCAAGGCTCCCGCCGAACCGATCTTTAGAGCTATCGTCTTAGCCAGACAAGATCGCCTGGCGAAGCTGAGCGACCAACTCAACGCAGGACAAGGCTTGACCGCTACCCTCTACGATGAGCCGATGAATGAACTCTCGATTGTAGCCTCTGGCGTCAGCCTGCGAGGTGCACTCGACTTTATTCTCGATCGACTAGACCTTAATCAGCAAAACATCATCGCCGTCGGCACCACCCTGGAGGATGTCTCCATGGTGCAGCGTGCTGGACTAGGCGTTGCGATGGCAAACGCTCCCGAGCCGCTCAAGAGCTGCGCCGACTATATCACCACCTCTTGCGATGCTGCGGGCTTAGCCCACATGATCACCAAGCAGATCAAGCTGCGCTACGACGGAGTCCCCTTTGATCCAGAAGATGCCAACGAGATCATGCCCAACACGCTCATGGGTACGCTCGGTATGCGCTGCACAGAGATAGCCCGTGGCTATGTCACGGGTACGATGCCCGTGGACAATCGCACGAGACAACCGATGGGCATACTGCACGGAGGGGCTTCGCTAGCCTTTGCCGAGACCCTCGCAGGACTAGGTTCAGTAGCCATCGCCAACGAAGGTGAGATACAGGTCGGCATGCAGGTGAGTGGCTACCACGTCTCCTCGACAGTCGTCGGAGACACCGTGCGAGGCGTCGCCACGATACTTCACCAGGGGCGCAGCACACACGTCTGGAACGTAGACATCTACTCCACCCAGAGCGGCAAGCTCATCTGCACTTGCCGTGTCATCAACAGTATCATCAAGAAGCGCTAAGCATCGGCACACGCTATGAGCCAACTCCTAGAGCGATTTCTCTGCTACGTAAAGGTTCACACCACCTCCGATCCAAATAGCCCGACGAAGCCCTCGACCCCTTGTCAATGGGACTTGCTCCAGATGCTTCACTCCGAACTAAAGGAGCTGCAGATACCCTCCACTTGCTACGATGCAGGCTATCTGATAGCGCAAATCCCCGCCACCATGGGCTACGAAGAGGTGCCACGCATCGCTCTCCTCGCTCATGTAGACACCTCGCCCGAAGCTCCAGGCGAAAAGGTCTCTCCCTGTCTCCACCCCAACTACGACGGCAAGCCGATACAGCTCAAGGGCAGCATACTGAGCCCGAGCGACTACCCCGACCTGCTGCGCTATGTAGGGCATACGCTCATCACGAGCGACGGGACGACGCTCCTCGGAGCTGACGACAAGGCGGGCGTCGCTATTTTGATGACCCTTGCTGCGGAGCTTCAGAGCAAGCCCGAGCTAGCGCACGGACCTATCGCACTAGCCTTCACGACAGACGAAGAGGTAGGGCGAGGACTGGAGACCTTTGACGAGAGCCAGCTTCAGGCGACCTACGCTTACACCATCGACGGAGGACTCGAGGGCGAGTTTGAGTACGAATGCTTTCACGCAGCCTCTGCACGCATCACCGCCACGGGGCACAACGTCCACCCAGGCAGTGCCTACCACACGATGCGTCACGCCCTCCAGTCGCTCATCAAGCTCGACTACAGACTAGGTTACACGAGCGAGCGGCCCGAGGTGACCCAGGGACGAGAAGGCTTCCTGCACCTATGCCACATGTCGGGAGATGTCTCGTCCGCAACCGCTGAGTACATCATCCGCGACCACGACCGCCAGCTCCTAGAGGAGCGCATAGCACGCATCCGAGAGGTAGCTCAACAGATCAACGAAGAGCCACACGCCGCACAGCTAGCAGTCGAAGTCTCCTACCAGTATCGCAATATGTACGACTACATCGCTCCGCACCCAGAGGTCATCGAGCACGCGGTGGCAGCCTACGAGGCAGTCGGTGTCCAGCCGATCATCCAGCCGATACGTGGCGGCACCGACGGGGCTGTTCTCTCGGAGCGAGGCATCCCCTGCCCCAACATCTTCACCAGTGGGGGCAACTTCCACTCCATCCACGAGTACTGCTCGCTCGATGCTATGGAGCGCTGCCTCTCCATCGTGACTCAACTAATCCGTCGCTACGCCGCATCGGGAGCTTTAGACTAAAAGCCAACACATTAAACATGTAGCCCGCTAGTAGGTTTCTCCTCCTACCAGCGGGCTACATCTCTTTCTAGCGACCCCTTACTACAATAGGGAGTTCTCAAAGCATCTCCATATTACGCTGGACTCGTGACAGATACGAGTTCCAAAAGTTGTTCCACCTTTGGAACTTTTTAGTTCCAAGGCGGGAACTTTCGAGTTCCAAGGCGGGAACTTTCGAGTTCCAAGGCGGGAACTTTCGAGTTCCAAGGGAGGAACTTTTCGGTTCCAAGGGGGGAACCATTTGTCAGACAGAGGTAGTTCTCTTTGTTTTCGTATCTTTGTACCACAGGGAGACCAATTTCTTCAGCTTGGTGACGATAATCATCTGCTGTAAGTTGCCTCCCTTTACTATTGGTCTCTTAGATACCCCAGATATATACACTAACTAAGTTAGAATACTATGAATAAGAGAATTTGTTATCTCCTCGCACTAGTCTTATCGACTTGTGTAGGATTAGTCGGCTGTTATCGAGAGTGTCCCGATGATGGCGGAGATCCCAATAAAGAGGATTCGATCCAGATAGGCGAATACAAGCCCATCTATGAGCTAGATGCTCACGGCAATCTGAAGTACCTGCCAATTCCCTCCGTCGACTTTACAGCGGGTGAGCTAGCCCTCAAGAAGTGGGAGGCAGCCCACGGAGCCGTGCTACAAACGGAGAAGATATCCGAGTTCAAAGACAGAAAAGTCAAGAGCTACGTCTTCAACACGCAGGACAAGAGTGGCAAGCAACCTCTGCGCATCTATCTCGTCGGAGATGCTGGTCAGGGCAAACTACAGGTATCAACCCTACTCCTAGACAGAAATCTTGTCTACACCAAAGATGGCACCATCAGGCAAGAATTCGACATGATGACCATCAATGATGGCTTTGAGGCACTAGACGACAGCTCCAGCAAGACGCCTATGTACCGCAAGGGTAATCTTGTCTTGGGTGTCTCTCTAGCGGATACCCCAGGCTTTGCGCAGCTCTCATTCATTCCGATGCCAGGTTCAGTCGCTACGGGCAACTTTGACAAGAGTCTCAAGGACTTCCCCTTCGCCAGCAAGAAAGCTAAGGAGACCTCTCTAGATGAGATCCGCAAGTATGAGGCGGCTCTAGGACTCAGACAGGAGAAGGCGCAGAGTGACCCCAAGCGTGCTAACTTCATCACGAAGGATAAGCAGAAAGGCAACTTTGACCTAGTCGCTTACTACCCACAGGGCTACACGTCCAATGGTGACACCTACAAGCCTGGTATCCTGGCACTCAGCTATGCGCTCTCCATCGACATGCTTGAGAGCAATCCCGATGTAGCCGAGTGGTTCGTACGCAACGGCTTTAGCAAGCCTAAAAAATCAGATATTAGCGACAAGACCTTTACCAGCGAAAACGACTACTACACGCTCCTCATCATGGAGGGTGGTCAGGGTATCGCCTTTAGCTTCTCTGCTAAGGAGGAGGCTCCCACACCTGATCCCGCAGAGGACACCAGCATCTTCCCCTCCTACAACTTTGGAGAGAAGTTTAACCCCGCTGACGTGCCTACCCCAGGGACACCCGCAGGCTCTATCTACACCAGTGAGATAGCTAAGGGAGAGAATGTCACCTACAACGCTCCTGGAAAGGACGACAAGGGCAATATTGACTACAGCTCTGCCAATCTACAGGTTTTAATGAAAGATCCCTTTAAGGATAAAACTGCAGCCATCAATGGTTATTACTACTACCCCTCCTACGAAGCCACAGAGGCTACGATGCACGTTTACGATAATGGAGGACTAGCCATCAACCACGCTAAGCAGTTTAAGACGGGCATTGATAAGGAGCTCAAAGCTGCCCTCGAGAAGGGAGGCTATCAGTACACTGGAACGGAAAAGAGCGACTCAGGCACCGAGTACTGGTTCTACTACAACGCTAAGCACAAGGTTTCCCTCCATGTGTTTAAGTATAGTGGTTCGAGCTTCCTCTTGGCTAGCTTCTGGCCTGGCAACGACTACAAGCCTCAAGCAGGCAAACAGATCCGTCTGAACACACGCTACTTACGCCGCTAAGGCTGGAGGAGTCTGTCGCCCCTGTGCGACACACCCAATGCACTAAACAGAGCAAGAGCCTACTCGCTAACCAGCGGGCAGGCTCTTGTTTTATAGATCAATGCTTATGCTAAAGCTCCGTTTCAGCTATTGGTTAGCTTTTGGGCTGCGGGACTAAGATGGGCAGTTGCTGCTTTTGGATCGTAATCTCGATGCGACGGCCTAGGTCGATAAGCTCACCATCGACCTGCGCATAGTCCTCCTTCTCACGCTCTATGATGAGATGATCCGTACGATAAATATCGATAGAGGCACTCTCATCCACACGCTTCGTAAAGAGACTGATAGCCACTTGAGGAGCTTTCAATAAAGACATATCTCTAATGACAACCACGTCAAAGAGTCCGTCATCGAGCTCGGCATCGGGCGCTATGATCGCATTATTGCCATACTGATCCGCATTAGCGCAAGTCACGAGAAAGGCTTTCTGCTCGATCACCTCACCATTGAGATGTAGGCGATAGAGCGAGGACTTGTGCTTGATAAACTGATCGACCGTCGAGAGGACGTATGAGAGCGGCCCCCTAAAGTTCTTCTGATCATAGCTAGCAGTCACTTGCGCATCAAAGCCCACGCCGAAGGTCACGAAAAAGGGAACCCCATCAGCCTCGCAGCAATCGATCCGCTTGACATACCCTCGGCGAATAACCTCTAAGGCAGCTTCGGGGTCTAGCGGTATGTCTAGTGAGCGCGCCAGTCCATTGCCCGACCCCATCGGGACGATGCCGAGAGACATATCTGTAGTTCGCACCGCATCTGCTACCTCATTGATCGTACCATCTCCACCGATAGCTATAACCGAGTCAAACCCTTGACCAGCTATATCCTTGATGATTCGATCGGCATGTCCCTCTCCATTGGTATAGACGAAGTATAGCTCACTGCCATTGTCCGAGAGCATATTAAATGCTAGCTCAGGCAGATTCGTCTTTCTAGACGTGCCAGAGATAGGATTGATGATGACGAGATACTTCTTTTGAGAGCTTAGCATACGACTAGATCTCTAGTGGTGGAAGGCGAGCATACGCTCACGAGCATACGACTCGTAGGGCGTGCCTGGACGACCATAATTGCAAAAAGGCACAATGCTAATGCCTCCGCGTGGCGAGAAGTCGCCCGTCACCTCGATATACTTCGGATCCATCAGACGGATCAAATCATCCATGATGATGTTCACACAATCCTCATGAAAGGCGCCATGCGAGCGAAAGCTAAAGAGATAGAGCTTGAGGCTCTTGCTCTCGACCATACGCACGTCTGGGACATACTCTATATATATGGTAGCAAAGTCAGGCTGCCCCGTGATAGGACAAAGCGCTGTAAACTCAGGGCACTCGAAGCGTACGCGATAGTCTCTATCTTGATGCTTATTCTCAAAAGCCTCCAGCACACTCGGATCGTAGTCCTGTGCGTAGACTGTGCGCTTATTGCCTAGCAGCGAAAGCCCCTCGACAGCTTTATCACGAGCACCGTCATGAGCACCCGAGGGTGATGTAGTTTCTTTCATATTACAGATTTAGGGTATCGTACTAGTGCTTTCAGTAGTAGTTAGAGTAGGTGTGAAGCCAGCTCACTGAGTTCGCTACGCTCACCCTTGATCAGGTTGACATGCGCAAAGAGCGTCTCACCACGCATCTTGTCGATCATATAGGCGAGACCATTGCTCTGGCTATCTAGATAAAGCGAATCGATCTGCTCCACGTCACCGCAAAAGATCATCTTGGTTCCCTCACCGGCACGTGTGATGATCGTCTTGACCTCGTTCGGGGTTAGGTTTTGCGCCTCATCGACGATCACGATTGCGTCCGCCAGACTACGACCACGTAGATAGGCTAGAGCCTCGATGATGAGCTTGTTGTCCTGCTGTAGTTTCTCCAGCTGCGCCTGCTGCTTGCCGCCCTTAAACTGCGACTTGATCACATTCAGGTTGTCAAAGAGGGGCTGCATATAAGGACGTATTTTCTCCTGCTCCGTACCTGGCAGAGCGCCAAGGTCCTTGTTGGAGAGTGCCACAATAGGACGCGCCAGCATGATCTGCCCATAGCGGTCAGCTTGGTCTAGAGCAGCAGCGAGTGCTAGAAGCGTCTTACCTGTACCAGCCTTGCCCGAGAGCGCCACGAGGAGCACGTTGGGATCCATCAGCACATCGAAGGCAAAGGCCTGCTCCGCATTCCTCGGCGTGATGCCCATATGGGTAAACTTATCGACCCGTCGCACCATCGCCTCAAAGGGATTGTAGCGCGCTAGCACACTGCTCTGATCACTCTTGAGAACGAAGCACTCATTGGGTAGTATCTTGCTGCCAAACTCTAGCTCGTCAAGTGGGACTCCCTGTTCATCATTGTAGAGACGATTGATAAGCTCCACATCGATCCCCTCGAAGACTGGCTGAGCCTCGTCAAAAAGGTCGAAGGTCTGCACCTTGTCATTGAAGTAATCCTCAACAGGGATGCCGAGCGACTTAGCCTTCATGCGCAGGTTGATATCCTTGCTCACGAGGATAGTCTGCTCCCCCTCATTTGCCTCTGCTATGTGCAGTGTGGCACTCAGGATCTTGTGGTCTGGGATATTTTCTCCGAAAGCATGGGCCACACGCTCATGAGGTTTATTGCCTAGATAGACGTAGAGACGTCCTCTCCCCTCTCCTAGATCAACACCATGCTCGAAGAAGTCAGCTCCTGTCAGCTCATCAAGCTTACGAACGAAGGCACGTGCGTTGAAGTTGATCTGATCGGAGCCTTTCTTAAACTTGTCCAGCTCCTCGAGCACCACGATGGGGATATAGATGTCGTTGTCCTCAAACTTGTCGATGCACTCAAAGTCGTGCAGGATGACGTTGGTGTCTAGGACAAAGTTCTTACTGTGTGATACACTTGTAGCCTTACTCTTAGCACTGGAGCGGGGCGCTTTCTTCGATTGACTCTTGTTGGAGGTTTCCTTTCTCTCTGTAGTAGCAGAGGAGGTCTTCTTTTGAGCTGTTGGCATATTAGTCTGTTTTTCTAGTTCATATTCGCAAGCTTGTTCCTTGCTCGTCCCAAAGTTAGCTATTTTGCGCCAAACGGCCAGCATCTATCTACGACCTTTATGGCAGAGCCGTGGCACTTAGCTAATATATTTCAAGCTAGATGCGTGTCCGTTGCCCGATTTTTATTACCTTAGCGACCGAATACCATTTCCGAGTAGTTTCTAGCAATACATGATTTCGACCCAATACAATGCGATGATCACCGCCGTAGGTGCTTACCTACCGGAGGATCGACTGACTAATGCCGACCTAGAGAAGATGGTCGACACCACCGACGAGTGGATTATGACACGTGTAGGCATCAAGGAGCGCCGCATACTCAAGGACAAGAGCCTCGGGGCCTCCTACCTCGCTATCCAAGCTGTTCGCCAGATGTTGGAGCGATGGGATATAGACCCACTTACCGTAGAGGGTGTCATACTAGCGACGAATACGGCCGACTATCACTTCCCATCGACCTCTTCGATCGTAGCCTTTGAGACTGGGTGTCGGCACGCTTTTACCTTTGACATAAACTCGGCCTGTCCTAGCTGGCTCTACGCTCTAGAGACGGGCGCCAATTACATCCGCTCAGGGCAGTACAAGCGACTGATCGTGGTAGCTACTGAGAAGATGTCCGCAGCGATCGACTACACCGACCGCCAGACGAGTCCGCTCTTTGGCGATGGCTCGGGCTGTGTCTTGCTGGAGCGTACGGAAGACACTTCGCTAGGCGTGCAGGATGCTCTCTTTAAGACCGACGGCAATGGTCGCTCGCACCTGATCATGAAGTCGGGCGGATCGGCTAGTCCCGCCACAGCGGAGACAGTCGCACGACGTGAGCACTTTGTCTATCAGGAGGGACAGCATGTCTTCAAAAATGCGGTTCTAGATATGGCTCGTGTAAGCCGCGAAGTGATGAAGCGCAACCATCTAACCAATGATGATGTCGCTTGGGTCGTACCTCACCAAGCTAATATGCGTATCATCCAGGCGGTCTCGGAGTACACCGACGTGCCGATGGATAAGGTGATGGTGACTATTCAGAAGTATGGCAACATATCCTCTGCGACGATACCTATCTGCCTCTGGGAGTATGAGCCTAAACTCAAGAAGGGCGACAAGCTCATCCTAAGCTCCTTCGGTGCAGGGTACACGTGGGGAGCAGTCTATTTAGTTTGGGGCTATGACGGAGCTACAGCACCTCGCCGGTAAGTCCTTGCCAGAGGGCTACAAGAGTGGCTTCGTGAGCATCGTCGGCAATCCCAATGTGGGTAAGTCGACGCTGATGAACTATCTAGTCGGAGAGCGCATATCGATCATCACGAGCAAGGCTCAGACGACACGGCACCGCATCCTTGGCATCGTCAATAGCGACCACATACAGGTGGTCTACAGCGATACGCCTGGTGTGCTACAGCCTAGCTACAAGTTGCAGGAGCGCATGCGCGCCTACTCGGAGCAAGCACTAGAAGATGCCGACCTGCTACTCTACGTCACCGACACGATGGAGGAGCGAGATAAGCATCACGACTTTGTGGAGCGTGTACAGAGACTCTCCTGCCCGATCATCATTGTCATTAATAAGGTAGACCTGACAGACCAGAAGCATTTGGAGGAGCTAGTCGACTATTGGCACAGCATCATTCCGCAGGCGGAGATTATCCCCGTATCGGCATTGAGACAGTTTAACCTAGCTCCGCTCAAGAAGCGTATCGAGGAGCTACTCCCCGTGTCGCCGCCTTACTTTGAGCAGGACGCTCTAACCGATCGGCCAGCACGCTTCTTCGTTTCGGAGATTATCCGCGAGAAGGCACTTCAGTACTATCACCAGGAGGTGCCGTATGCTGTGGAGGTTGTCGTGGAGGAGTTTGTCGAGAGTCCCGACAGGATCGACATGCGCTGCGTGATCCTCGTGGAGCGTGAGTCGCAAAAGGGGATCATCATCGGGCACAAAGGCACCGCCATCAAGCGCCTCGGCATCTCGGCACGAAAGGATCTGGAGCGATTCTTTGACAAGCATATCCACCTGACACTATTGGTTCGCGTGGATAAGGATTGGCGTCAGAGTGATCAAGCATTGACACAGTTCGGCTACGACATCTAGCCGCTGAGCTGCTTTTTGACGCACCTATTTATATACTAAGCAGACTAATATAGTCTATAAGAGACATCAAGCTATGAGTAATCTAGTAGCCATCGTAGGGCGCCCCAACGTGGGCAAGAGTACCCTCTTCAACCGTCTGACCCGCTCCCGCCAAGCGATCGTCACAGACGAGGCAGGTACGACACGTGACCGACAGTATGGTCACGTCACTTGGTGCGAGCGTACCTTTTCGATTGTAGACACAGGCGGATGGGTCTTGCGCAGCGATGATGTCTTCGAGGAAGAGATCAATAAGCAGGTACGCATAGCGGTTGAAGAGGCTGACCTGATACTCTTTGTCGTGGACATTCTCAACGGCGTGACCGATCTAGACGACGAGATAGCTCTGATGCTCCGACAGACCAACAAGCCTGTCATACTGGTGGCCAATAAAGCGGACAACTTCACCCAGCACAACGATGCTGCGGAGTTTTACTCCCTAGGCATTGGCGACCCCTACCCTATCTCTGCGATCAACGGTTCCTCAACGGGTGACCTCCTAGACCGTATCTTAGAGCTACTCCCTAAGGAAGGCAATCATGAGCCTCTCCTCGAGCTGCCTCGCTTTGCGATCGTGGGCAGACCGAATGCAGGTAAGTCTTCGCTCCTCAATGCCCTCATCGGGGAGGAGCGCAACATTGTCACCGACCGCTCTGGCACCACGCGAGACAGCATCTTTGCCGAGTACGATAAGTTCAACCAGCACTTCTACCTCGTTGATACAGCGGGTATTCGCAAGAAGGGCAAGGTCAACGAAGACCTCGAGTACTACTCGGTGATCCGTGCCATCCGTGCTATCGAGAATGCCGATGTATGCATCATGCTGATCGATGCTACAAGAGGAATAGAGGCTCAGGACGCCAATATCTTTCGTGTGATCCAGCGCAACAACAAGGGACTTGTCGTGTGCGTCAATAAATGGGATCTCGTCGAGGACAAGAGCATGCCCGTACAGCGTACCATGGAGGAGGCGATTCGTGCGCGGTTTGCCCCCTTTACCGACTTCCCGATTATCTTCATCTCAGCACTCAACAAGCAGCGCATTCTGAAGGTGATCGAGACGGCGCAGCATGTCTACGATATGCGCTCGACACGCATCCCGACGCACCAGCTTAATCAAGTCTTGCTTCCACTGATCGAGAAGACTCCACCACCCTCTATCAAGGGTAAGTATATTAAGATCAAGTTCGTACAGCAGCTCCCCACAGCGGTGCCGACCTTTGCTTTTTATGCCAATCTACCTCAATGGGTGCGTGAGCCGTACAAGCGCTTTCTCGAGAATCAAATTCGCAAGAATTGGGACTTCTGCGGGACTCCCATCAACATCTTCCTCAGGGAGAAATAACTCTCCTCTTCGCAACCGTCTATAAATATGGAGCAAGCAGTAAAAGCGTCAGATCATATTAAACGATATCTCATCATTCCCTCTGGAGGGTCGGGTGTTCGTATGGGTGCTGGACTACCTAAGCAATACATCAGACTAGGGAGTAAAACAATCCTTCAGCACACCATAGAGGCTCTAGCAAAGCATGTGGACTACATCGTCCTTGGCATATCGTACGACTACCGTATCATCGTCGAGGACATGCTCCAAACGATTGGTCTTACGGATCGTGTCCATCTGACTGTCGCTGGTAAAAAGCGCTTTGACACAGTCCAGAGAGCGCTGCGTGTTGTGCCCGACGGTGCTCTCGTTGGCATACATGATGCTGTACGACCTTTTGTCTCTGGAGAGGTTGTAGACAAATGCTACGAGGCGGCTCAGCAGGTCGGGGCAGCCGTACCTGTCCTAGAGCTCACGGAGAGCTTACGCTACGTACCTAAGGAGGGAGCAGAGCAGCATTCGCAAGCGACAAATCGTAGTCACTACCGCTTGGTGCGTACGCCACAGGTCTTTTGGTCCGAGCGCATCAAGGAGGCTTACCAGCAGCCTTTTCAGGAGAGCTTCACCGACGACTGCTCCGTGTATGACCAACTCTACAGCGACCTAGCATTGGTCCCTGATACCACGGAGAATATCAAGATCACTACCCCCGACCAGCTTTACTGGGGTGAGCATCTCCTGACCACATCACGTCAGGAGCGTCTACGCCTCACGGAGAAATTACTCTCGAGTAGGTAAGCCGCACCTCTCTGCCCATACTGCTATGAGCTTCTTGACCACCCCCCTAGCAGATCTGCCTGGACTGGGAACCAAACGGGCGCAGCTAATAGCTGAAGAGCTAGATCTACACACCTATCGGGACCTGCTCTACTACATTCCCTACCGCTACGCCGACCGTCGGGTCATCTACCCCATAGGCTCGCTCATGCCATCTATGTCGGAGGTGCAGGTCGAGGGAATCTTACAACCCTTTAGCGCACCCTCTTTGGGGCGCAAGAGCAGCCTCTCCGCACGCCTTATGGACGACACAGGAGAGTTGCTATTAGTCTGGTTCAAAGGGCACAACTACATACAGCGATCACTCACGCCTGGGTGCAAATATATCGTCTACGGCAAGCTGCAGCTCTTCAACAATCAGCTTCAAATCACACACCCTGAGATCAAGCCTGCAGACAAGCCCAACCCATCCGTCGGTGGGTACCAGCCGATCTACCGAACTACAGAGCGACTCAAGCGCTCCCGCATCGACTCCGCTTTCTTAGGGCGCTACATCGACCAGCTCCTCCAGAGCCCTTACTTCTCCATCCCCGAGACGCTCTCCGAGCCACTCATAGCGCACCGTCATCTAGCACCCCTACAGACTGCTATCAGATGGGTTCATCATCCCCAGAGTGTCGAGCAGGCACAGGTAGCTAAGTTCAGACTGAAGTACGACGAACTCTTTTACCTCAACCTCTACCTGCGTCGCCTAGCCGTCATGCAGCGCATGCGCTACGAGGGCTATCGACTGGATCAGGTAGGCAAGCTCTTCAACGGTCTATACCACGCACTACCCTACGATCTCACAGGAGCGCAAAAGCGGGTCCTCCGCGAGATACGTCGTGACACCATCTCGGGTGCACAGATGAACCGCCTTCTGCAGGGAGACGTGGGCAGTGGCAAGACCCTCGTTGCGCTCTTTGCTATGCTCCTAGCCGTAGACAACGGCTACCAAGCCTGCATGCTAGCCCCGACAGAGATCCTAGCGCAGCAACACTACGAGACCATCTCCGAGTTCGTCGAGGGGCTGGACATTTCCATAGCTATCCTCACAGGGAGTAGCAAGACAAGAGAGCGACGTGAGACCTTGTCGGCCCTAGCCGATGGCAGCCTCTCCATCTTGATCGGCACGCACGCTATATTAGAGGAGCGGGTCGCCTTTCGCAAGCTTGGTATGGCCGTCATCGATGAGCAGCACCGTTTTGGCGTAGCCCAGCGATCCAAGCTCTGGGGCAAGAATGTGCTGACACTCCCCCACATCCTCGTCATGAGTGCCACCCCGATACCCCGCACTCTAGCGATGACGATGTATGGCGATCTCGATGTCTCGGTCATAGACGAGATGCCCCCTGGGCGCAAACCAATCACAACCCTCCAGATAGCAGAAAAGAAGAAAGAAACACTCTACAGCCTCATCAACGAAACGATCAATCGTGGACAACAGATCTACGTCGTCTTCCCCATGATCGAGGGGACGGAGGAGTCTGACTTTGCCAATCTAGAGGTGGGTTACAAGGAGTACGTAGAGCGCTTTGGCGAAGAGCGAGTCGTCTACGTTCACGGACGTCTCAGTGCCGAGGACAAGGCGGAACAGATGGAGCGGTTTGCCTCAGGTGAGGTGCCGATACTCCTCGCCACGACCGTCATAGAGGTGGGTGTCAACGTGCCAAATGCTACAGTCATGGTGATCAACGATGCGCAGCGCTTCGGACTAGCACAGCTACATCAGCTGCGGGGACGTGTGGGACGTGGTGGCGACAAGAGCTACTGCCTCCTCGTCACGCCCGATGACCTACAGGGCGATGCAAAGCAACGCATCGACACAATGGTTGCCACGCAAGACGGATTCAAGATCGCCGAAGAGGATATGCGCCTACGAGGCTTCGGACAGATGGAGGGAACACGACAGAGCGGCACTCTAGCGGGCATCCGCATAGCTGACCCTGTGGCGGACTACAACCTCCTCGCACTCACACGACTAGATGTCAACTACCTCCTCGACTATAGCCCACTCCTCGACAAGCCCGACACAGAGCTCTACCGCATCAACCTCGAACGCATCCACCCCAACGCCCACCACTGGGGACAAATCAGCTAATCCCAGCACCTATTAATTAAAGGAGCTCGAGATGCCAATCGTTGGCCCCAAGCCCCTAGTCAATCAGCCTCTGCAAAGGTAATACAGCATACTACAGAGTGTGAACTCAGATGCACTGAGTGTCTCTCTGTAGTCTCCATACGTCTCAACAGACCATAAAGAGCAGGTTACTCTTCTTCAGTATCGCTTGTCTCCCTCTCCCGGTAGATCAGCATCGCTGAGGGCACCCAGCTAGAGAGGATAGTGCCTCTCTCTCCAAAGAGTGCTGTAGAGTACTTGATATCAATGACCTCTATATTATTCTCGGCGATGAAGTTGTTGATCCATCTGTCCAGGCCATCGGTATCAGCCGCTCTTGACTTGAGAATGAATGTCTTGACCTTGATTGCTGTCATGATTGTAAGAGTTTATTCGTTATAATAAGTCGATGTGAGTTCGGAGAGTGGATGATCCTTTGTCGGCAAAGCGGGATGGGTAACTGCCCCGTCCAACTTTGACACTGCCCCCTTTAATGGGTATGGGCATCCTCTCTCTAGACCGATCCTATAGTTTACGCCAGTGATCGATCATGGAGGTTAGGAACTGCTTGCGCTGAGGATCTGCAATGCTCGCAAAGGGTGCAGCACCTGATTGTCTCAGCGTCTCTGCAATATATTTATTGATATCCGCTCCTTGAGGTGCGGGCTTGTAGGCAATGAGCATCTTATACTCACCCTCGGTCAGCAGGAGTGAGAAGTTGCCGCCCTCCAGCTTGCCCATCCACCATAGGTAAGCATCTAGTATGTCAAACTGTTGTAGACCACAGAATAGAGCTGTAGAACCCTTGCCAAAGACCACCTCTCTCAGCTCATTGAGTGCTGAGATATACTCTCCGATGCTTCCGTATTCTAGCACCTGTTTTTGTTGGGGCTTTAGTCCCATAGCGCTCATCACCTTACGATACGATTCCCTAGCTAGTCTGTCATATATCGGGAAGCCAAGCGGGTATCTCTTCGTATCCATTATCATGCAGTAGTAGGCATACTTACTAATGAGAGACTTGAGGGTGGCCCCTGGCGTCCCAATCTTCTGAATCCCATACGACGCTTCAAAGAAACCCTTACCTATGGTCGTTGGCTTACCTAGGTTTTGCAAAACGATGTCATAAAAGTAGTCATTGGGCAACTTTCCACTCTTACTAGCGAACTGCGTGGTCTCATCTATAATCCTCTCCGCCAGTCGCTCCAGCGAGAAGTAACTATAGGCGGCATTCGTAGAGTAGTAAGAGTTGAGGACTACAAGACGCAGGAGTATATGCTCCTGACCATGACTATGAACATAACCTGACCCCTGAAGCCGACCTTGACCTTGACCATAACCTTCTTCTCCGCGAAATAGCCTCGATATGATTGCCCGCTGATTATTGTACGGGAGACCTTTCGTATCGATCTTTCCTTTATTCGCTGTGATGGTCTGCGCTAGGAGCGTCATGACGTCTTTAATCTCCTCTCTAATCTCTGATGCTGTTGTTTTCATTTCGATTCTGTATTAAAGATAAATGTAGTTGTTGATTAGTCGGTAAGCCTTGCTCCTATATATAAGAAAAGTGCACCATTTATATAAGTCTCTTTGAGACCTAGCGGTACTATATATAGTACCAGCTCTTTCGATACTATACGCAGTCAGAGCCATGTGGGCTGTCACTGTTTGTTACTTTTCTCTTGAGAGGGGGGGCCTCTCGTAGGTAATGTTCTGCACAAGGATAAAACTTTATTTCAAGTCGTGCAAGAGATGAGAGATTAGATGTTAGAGATTAGAAATTAGAGGTTAGAAGCTAGAGGTTAGATTCAGTTGTCAACCATTGAAACGAGTAACCCATAGGGACGAACGATCGTGTCAAGTCGGAGGGCGTCCGTTGTGTCTGTTGGCCGTTAGCGATTGGCTGATGTTACTGAGTTCTGTAGGGACGCTCGATCTGTGCGTCCGTTGTAGAACGGCAAGACAAGTATTGATACCGTCTCCTTTAACGGGGACGGACGCACAGATCGTGCGTCCCTACAGGGTTTCGTTACGGCTAGTGTCTAGTCAGAGGACGTCCGTTGTGTCTGTTGGCTGTTACAATAATTTAGAGCCGACTGCATATCGAAACGACATTGTGTCGGGGAAAAGTGATTTCCACGTGGATATTTCGAAATCTCCACGTGGGGAATAAAAAATTCTTCGGAGGAATGAAATGAAACTTCGGAAGAATCAAATGAAACTTCGGAAGAAATGGAACACGCCCACGTGGAAATAGAAAAACATCCACGTGGATATTTGAGATTCCCCACGTGGATATTCGAGAAAGGAGAGAATCGGACGAATTTCCCCGTAAAGAAGTGTAAACAGAGATTAGAGGTTAGAGATTAGAGGGCGGGGGTGACACATTATATATGGTACCTCATCTATCCTCTCGCTTGTCGCTAATGGGTTGCTTCTGAAAAGACGATTATAATGCGTCAGCCCTGTAATCTCTAAGGATAACTTTGGCAAGGTGGTTGCTTTTCACTACCTTTGCGAGTGATTGTGGTTAGTGGATAGGCATACCATCCACTACACCTATGCGAGGTGTAGCATATGTCACGCCACTTTAAGAGGGAATCAGGTGCAAGTCCTGAGCAAACCCGTTGCTGTAAAGCTCACAAAAGGCTATAGGTGCCATCACGCTAGATGAGACCACTGCCCCGCTAATGTTACTAGGGGTGGGAAGGATACACCTTAGCGAGCTAAGCCAGAAGACCTGCCATGATCATTATTCCTATCAATCTGCAACGTGGACTTTGCAGCTCGATACGCTTCTGGCGGGGGCATTCGCATGCCCTTGGCACCAGACGACTGGGATGGATGCTCCTAGTCGGTGGCTCGTTGAGCCGTTAAGTCGTTGAGTCGTAGAGTCTACCATGCGGTACTGAGACAGTATTGAATCCCCTAGACTCTATGATATGAGACCTATCTATTCGCTTTTACTACATACCCTCACCTCACTACTCCTCCTCGGTGTGGCGACGCTCTCTGCGCAGGAGAGCTGCATCACGGAGGTGGTCGCTTACCACCCTGCTCCTGGGCAGTTTATGGGTAGCGAGGCAATGGCGAGCCAAGATGTCACCACTTATGCTGATCTTCTTCGCAAAGCGCAGCAGCGCTTTGTCGAGGAGCATACCTTCCTCTCCCTCGGCGGGTGGGGCGGCTACATCATCGTACGCATACAGCCCGCATTGGTCAATCAGCCCAAGCAAGCGGACTTTGCCATACTGGGCAATGCTTTCATCGGCAATGCGGAGCCAGGCATCATCTATGTGAGCCAAGATGCCAATGGCAATGGACTAGCCGACGACCCGTGGTACCGCATCCGTGGCAGCGAGGACTATCGCAGCAATCTAGACTATACAATCACTTACTACAAGCCAAAAGATCCGTACAAGGCCCCCATCGCCTGGAGCGACTCGGAGGGTGAGTCGGGACTCATACCGCGCAATAAGTACCACACGACCAATAGCTACTATCCGCTCTGGGAGGGTGACAAAATAACCTTCACGGGTGTCCTCCTGCCGGACTGTATGAAGCACGACTCCGCAAGTGGGCAGTGGCAATCTGAGCCTTACGCTTATGGCTATGCAGACAACCACCCCAACGACTCCTCGGGTAGCCACATTGATATAGACAGTGCGGTCAATGCCGCGGGTGAGCTGGTGCACCTAGAGCGTATTGACTTCCTCAAGGTGCAGACGGGCATCCATCAGCAGACCGATGTGACGGGCGAAGTCTCGACCGAGTTTGCGGGCATCAAGCCCCTCGCCAAAGGCACCAGCATCACCTCCCCCACTGCGAAACCAACCGTGCATCTCTTCTATAGCGACAACCAGCTATATGTCGAGATCGAGGTGACGGGTACACTATACCTATATAATATAGATGGGCAACTGATTCTGACGCATCCGCTCTCTGTGGGTCGTGCGACGGTCACGCTGCCCGCTATGAGCGATTGCTATGTCGCACTCTTACGCCTAGAGGGCGGAGCCACGACATCGTATCGTATATGCAGACAATAACAAACTATATATTCACTCAATTACTATGCAAAGAACAGTAACGACAACGCTCCTACTACTCTGCTGGTTACTCCTGCCACCGATCGTGTGGGGACAAGAGGACAACACGCTCTTGATGCCCACGTCGACCTCTGGCAATAACGAGCATAAGGTGGGAGACACCCCGCTGATCCTCTACGATAGTGGAGGAGCCGATGGCAATGCCCAGGCAAACAAAGCTGGTAAGATCGTCTTCATGCCAGAGCAAGCTGGCAAATGTATCGAGATAGAGATACAGGAGCTTGCCTTAGCCAATCAAGACGAGCTTTACATCCTCGAGGGCAGTGCATACTTTACTCAGTATGGATCTCCTAAGGAGAGAGACATTATCAAGAAGTTTACCAAGGCGGATAGACCGACGCTACCCCTTAAGCTTCGCTCTAGTGGCAAGTCCGGTCAGATAACGATCGGTAGCAAGACGAAAGCTAATCCAGGCGCCGGCTTTAAGATCATCGTACGCACGGTCGATCAGCCTGCGATCAAGGTTGCCTCTGTCCTTGAGGACAAGAGTGCTAGCCACGACCCCTACATCGGTGAGCAGTCGCTCATCGTCTCTAACCTCAAGATTACAACCGAGGGACTAGCCAAGGCTCCCCAGCTGACGGCTCTGCACTATAAGCTCAGCGAGACAAAGCCGAGCGACATCACGGCGATATACCTCTACGAGGCGAACAGCCGTAAGCCCAAACAGCTAGACGCTGACAAGCTACTCGGTAAGACGACCGAAGTCTCTGCCGAAGGTACGATCACACTCTCTAAGGAGTACACGCTCTCTGAGCCTAACCATGCTCTAGTTCTGGTCGTTGACCTCAAGAGCGACGTGGCGGCTGGTAGCCGTATCAATGTCGCTACGACAAAGCTCACGACAACTCTCGGCGATCACGAGGTGACGCTCCAAGAGCCTAAGACGCTCACCGTGGAGGATGCTTACGCACTCGCTAAGACCCCGCAGACCTACACCGTAGGCGACAAGTCGCTGACACTATACGACGATGGCGGTAAGTATGATCCAATCAGCGAGAAGTTTGACGGATACGCTGTCTTCAAGCCTGAGACCACAGGCAAGGTGATCCAGGTAGACTTTACGAAGCTAGATCTCTTTAGCTACTCTTCTATCGGTCGTGCCGACCTAGTTGAGGTGTACAATGGCTCAGAGGTCAACGCTGACAACCTCATCATCAAGCTCAACAGTGAGAAAGCTTACAAGGCAACTTCGACAGCTCCTGATGGAAGTCTGACGATCCGTCTCGTAACGAATACGGGGGTTCCCAAGGCTGGCTTTGAGGCTCTGGTCTCTCAGATCGCACCTCTGCCTATGGCGGTCGACTCGCTCTCGGGTAGAACCATCGAGGTCGACACCTTTGCGATGCCCATCAATGCAAGCGTCAAGCAGGTTGGTATGGTTGCTTTCACGCTCGTTGCTAAGGGAACCAAAGACCCTGTCACACTGCAGCGGCTAGACCTAAGTTCTATCAGCAAGAAGACAGACGTAGCGCAGGTGGCTCTCTACTACAGCCCTATCGTAGATGACTTTACGAAGGCTAAGGAGATCGCTCGCTGGGACTTTGCCGAGGCACTCACCGCCACGCTCCCCACGCCTCAAGCATTGCGCGAGGGCGCTAACCACTTCTACCTAGTCGTAGACCTCCAGGAGACTGCTCACAAGGGCAATAAGGTCAACCTCTCCATAGACAAGATCCACCTCTCAGCAGGCGAGAAGACGCTACCCGAGCAGGAGCGCACCCGAACGGAGGCTCTAGAGGTAATGAATAAGATGGTGCTCACTCTCGGTAAGCATCATATCAAGGTGTTCGAGCCTTGGGACTTTACGCCTCAGCTCAAGCACCATCTCACCACGGGATATGACACCGACGCGGGCGAGCGTAGCGTCACCTTTGAGGCTATCGCTCCAGACAACGTCATCCAGCTAGATATCAATGAGTGGGACTTCTACTATTACCCTTATGGAGGTAGCTATCCTACGCTTCGGATCTATGACGGCGAGGATGCCACAGCTCCTTTGCTCTTTGAACTAAAGCACGACAAGGATTCCTACAAGACGAAGCCAGCCGACTACATTCGCTCTACGCAGAAGTCTTTGACCTTCGTCTTTGACGCTAAAGGCGCTTCAGGCTCGCTAGGCTGGCGTGGTCAGGTCAAGCAGTACCTGCCACAGGACATGAAGGTGGACTCAGCCACTGCAAAGCAGATTGAGCTACCCTTCATCGCTGTCGGCTCTGAGAGGAATGCAGTCTTAGCTCTTGACCTCCATACGACTGGAGACCGCAAGCCTATCCACATGGACGGTCTCACCGTAGACCTCAAGGGTGGCGCTCCTCAGATCGAGCGCGTAGCTCTCTACGCCACTACGGCCGAGGGTACGCTCGATGCGAATAAGCTCATCGCTGCTGCTCAGGTGGAGCCAACGATGCAAAGCGTCGACCTACCGACTGACTCGTTGCAGAAGTACGGCACGCTGAGGGAGTTTGCCAATAACTACATCCTCGCACTAGACATCCGCAAGGATGCTCCAGCAGCTGACAGTATAGACGTGGCTATCGCCAAGCTAACGGTCGCTGGTAAGCCTGTTGCCGTTCGTAACGCTGATCCTAAGGGGTCGTACAAGCTGGTCAACATCTTCAACCACCCAGCCTCGGACGACAACAAGGTGGTGACCGTCACCACACCGCTATCCTATTACGATGAGGGCGGTCCCAATGGCAATACGCTCAAGAACACAGGATCGTACGTGACCTTCCTCCCAGCCCATAAGGGCGAGGTGATAACCCTCACGATCGATACAATAGCTTTAAGAAGTGCCACCTTCGGCATCTACTCTGGTCGTGACCACACGGATGAGAACAAGCTACTCTCCACGGGAGACAACAATATGCTCAAGCAGACTGGCGTCAGAACCTTCATCTCACAAGAGCAGGACGGCTCGCTGACGGTCTACTACAAGGGTTCAAACACCTATGCTTACGGTTGGGCTGCTCGTGTAGAGAGCGTCAAGCCTCGCGACCTCTTTGTCGAGAAGGTCTCCGCCACGGCTCTCCCCGCAGACAAGCAGGGCGTACTCTCGGGTAGCTCACTGCCTGCTGTACGCATCGACCTAACCACCGCTGGAGAGAAGGGCAAGACGACCCTCGAGAAGCTACAGCTAGAGATTTCTAGCGAAGGCATCGAAGAGCTCGCACTCTACGCTACAGGAGCCATCAAAGAGTTTGACGAAGCTCATCTGATAGCGACTGTCAAGCCACTAGCTACGCAGACGGATGTCATCTTTAAGCTTGACCCCGCCGATACACTGACGCTACCACGCACGCAGTACTACTGGGTCAAGGCTCAGCTCGCTGGCGATCTCAAGGCAGGTACACCTATCTCAGTCTCTGCCAAGAGTGTGACCATCGGAGGTACCAAGCACGATGTGACGCAGGAGAAGCCCTTTGACACGAAGACGCGTCAAGGCGGACTCCAAGGCACACTCCGTGTTGGCTCTAGCAGTGCAGCTACTTACAAAAGCTTAGCTGCCGCCGCTAAGGATCTGACCAAGCAGGGTGTCTCTGGTGCTGTCACCGTTGAGGTCGAGCCAGGTGAGTATCCCGAGGCAGTCCTCCTAGAGCGTGTCCCTGGAGCTTCTGCCAAGAACAGCATCACCATCGTTGGTCTCGGCAACAGTCGTGACGAGGTCGTTCTCTCTGCCAATGGCTATGACAAGCCTACTGGGGACAACGCCTACAGACGTTACTATGGTGTGATGACCGTACGCAATACCCCCTACGTGACGCTGCGCAATATGACGATCCACTCGACAGACCTCGGCTTCCCAACGATGATCTACGTTCAGGAGAACTCATCGCACTTCACGATGGACAATTGCTATGTCTACACCAAGAACACCAGCAATACTGGCTACAACATGTCTCCGCACCTTGTCAAGATAGAGGGAGCTAGCAATCCTCACGCACAGAGCTGTGACGTTGTGGTCGAAAACTCGCTCTTTGAGGGTGGACATATCGCTCTACAGATAGGTGGTACAACGACCGTCGCCAACCCCGTGGGTAAGGGCTATACGGTACGCAACAACCGCTTCGTAGACCATAGCGGTAAGGCTATCTACGTCACACGTGCCTCCGAGGTTCTTATCGAGGGCAACGAGATGGTACAGCAGATCGCTCCCCAGAGGGAGTACATCGGTATCGATGCGACCTTCCACACGGATGCTAAGGTCTTCGGCAACGACTTTGACTTGACACAGCCTGAAGCTTCTAAACTCAGCAACCTTATCGGCATCAGCGTTCGTGAGGTGCAGGGCGAGGGGCTACTCGTTGCTAACAATGTGATACGCATCACGCGTGGCTCTGCTACTAGCCGTGCTTTTACAGCTAGCAAGGTGACGGGACTGAACTTTGTCTTCAACACCGCTTTAGCTCGTGACGGTAAGAGTACAGCACTCCTTATGCTCAACGGCGATATCTCTTCGTCTCAGCTCTCTGACAACATCCTGCAGAACCGAGACGGTGGAGGCATCCTCTTTAGCAATCAACCTCTCCCCAATGAGCAGCTCACTTGCGACCGCAATGCGCTCTACACCTCTGACAGCAAGGGCGTACTGATCACCGCTAAGGGTAAGAAGTACGACGCAACAAACTATCAGGAGGCGACAAAGAGCACAGCATCCAAGGTCGTAGAGGTAGCCTTCGTCTCTGACAAGGTACTCTACCCGAAGGATATGACCGTACTGCCACAGGGTGCTCCGCACGCTGCTGTCACAACGGACATCATTGGCACAGCTCGTGACAATGAGCATCCGACTGTCGGTGCTTACGAGCAGGATCCTAATGTAAGTGACGAGGCTCCCAAGCTCATCAACAAGCAGGTAGTTCGTGCGCTACATCAGTCCGCTACGATTTCTGTCGAGCCAGATCAGATGACCGACGTCTACCTGATGACGACTGCAAAGGGCGAGGAGGCTACGACAGCTCCAGACGCTGCGATGATACGAGACAAGGGCAGACACTTCACTGCTCTTGGCAAGCGTGCGACTGAGTTTACCATCATGGGGCTAGAGCCTGAGACCACTTATGAGGTCTATGGACTCCTCCACGGTACGCTCAATAATAAGGATGCCGAGCCTGAGCTCCTCTTCACCTTTACTACCAGCTATATGCCTACTCGAGTGGCTACCTTTGAGAAGGACAACCGCACCATAGAGGGTGATGTCGTCTACTCAGGAACCAATAGCTTCGCAGGAGTCAAGGTCGTCGAGGACTTCACCCGCTCACTCAACCAGATTGCTGAGATGGCGGGCGATAAGGTGACCATCACCGTGACCAACTCTAAGAGCAAGATACCACAGCGAGGCTTCTCGCTCATGGCTGACCGCCCCGTCTATATGCGCATCGATGGCGGTACGCGTATCACGCTCCCCGCTACTGAGCAGGAGTGGGCATACGTAGACCTCGCTCAGAGAGGCGACATCCGTGAGGTGACTCTCGAGAGCCGTGGTAAGCTATGGCTCGACGACTACAACGGCGATGCCCTCGCCATGCAGCTCGCTATCGCTCCTGTAAGCATCAATCTCGGGCAGCAGGCTCAGCTGACGGCTGAGGTAATCCGTGGCGTGGCTCCTTATAGCTACGAGTGGTCACAAGGCGACTCACTGCAGACGGTCTCCGTAGCACCTACGCAGACGACACGCTACAGTGTCACTGTGACCGACGCTGCTGGTAGCCAAGTCACCGAGAGCGTCTATGTCTACGTCAATGGACTACACGGCGAGCCGATGGTGGCAACCTTTGAGGAGGAGCCACTCGCTAGCGAAGAGCCTTACAATCAGAAGGCTCCCTTCGGTAGCGGTTCGTTTGCTTTCTCCAACAGCTACAATGCTGAGTGGAATAGCTGGAGCGGCTTTGCCCTAGCAGCTAGTGCTGATACGACCTACACGGGCGACTTGACGCAACAATACAACAACGTCGTCGGTGGTGGTCAGGAGCTGGAGGGTAAGTCCAAGCAGTATGCCGTGGCTTACTGCCCAGGTGACAATCCTGCATGGGGTACCTACAACCCTATCGTCACGGTCATGCCTGATAGCGACCGCAAGGCTCAGCTCGAGGGTGTCTATCTGACGAACACGGCCTGGGTCAAGAGCTTTGCTACCAAGGGCGACAAGAACTTCGGTCGTCCCGCCTTTGAGGAGGGTAGCTTCTTTATCGTGACCATCACGGCTGACAATGGTAAGAAGGTTGAGGTACCACTCATCGACTATCGCAATAAGAAGCGCGAAGTGGTCAACGACTGGAAGTGGGTCGACCTCTCCTCTCTCGGCGAGGTCAAGACGCTCAAGTTCTCCATCCTGTCGAGCGACAGCTATGCGCCTAGCTACTTTGCTATGGATAACCTGCACATCAAGCAGGATGCCTCTGCAAAGCCCGCCAAGGAGCAGATAGCGCTCGAGGTGATGGCAACGACCGAGACCACAGCGCAGGTACGCTGGCAGGCACTCCCCACGCAGGTGAGCTACACCGTAAGCTATCGCCCCGTAGGTGCTGACGCTAGTGCGACGCAGACGATGCGCCTCGATCCTACGCAGCAGCTCCGCTCGCTAGAGCTTCGTGACGGTTACGTCTACACCACCCTCGAGGGGCTACAGATGGGTACACGCTATGAGGTCACCGTCGAGGCGACCATCATGCCCGCTCTGCAGACGGTCGCTCAGGGTAAGACCACCTTCACGACTCAGGCTATCGATGGTAAGCTAGATGCTAAGCTCGTCGCAGGCTCACTGCAGGCTCAGAGCTTCTCCATCTCCTTTGCTACGATTGACAAGGCTGAGAGCTATATGGTCGAGCTGGCTAAGGTCGACAAGGAGGGTAATACTAAGGCTGTCGATATCATCAGCATCGCTGCTGACGGCTCGCCACTAGGCGAACTCTCACCACTCCAGGGTCCGCCCACGCTACAAGATGGTCGCATCACGCTACCGTTCGTTGATCTCAGCGAGCAGACCGCTTACCGTGTGACCATCACAGCGCGTCAGGGCGAGACGAGACTCTGCTCTGAGCAGCTCATCATCGTCACCCCACAGGCTACGGCTATCGACGCTATCGACGGCGAGACCGCACGTGTCATAGCTACCCCCGAGGGTATCCTCGTGATGGGTCTACAGGGTGCGACCGTCGAGCTCTACACAGCTAGCGGTGCTCAGGTAGGTCACTACCAGATCACTGAGCCTGAGCAGCTCATCGCTGAGCAACTACAGTCCGGTATTTACGTCGTCGCAGCCCACAAGCCAGGCGAGGTACGCACCTTCCGACTGATCCTCTAGCAACTTCACAGCTACAGGCTCCGATGGAGAGCATCCTCTGACAAGCGGAGCCTGAGCTTCACAACATGCGTAGCCCCACTCGGTCATCGTGCCGGGTGGGGCTACTGCTTTGTATGACGGACTATTGCTGTCCGATAAAAGTTTTATTGCTGTCCGATAAAAGTCAGAAAGAGCATACCAAGGAGTCTGAACCATAGAATTGAAGCGGTTGAGCTTTCTATTTTTGCTTTCCAAGCCCCCCTTGAGCAAAAGACTCTTCTTCTGCTGAAAAACTATCGGATAGCAATACTTCCTGACTACCCTATTTCGACCAATCTATAGTTTCCTTCGTATGAAACTCCAGTTTCTTACCTAGGAAACTCCAGTTTCGCCCAAGCGGTACTGATGATTAGCTCACTTCTGCAGAACGATCTACTCGATTCCCCCTCAAAAAGCTTTTACTGGACAGCAATAATGACGGACATGTCATACAAAGTGAGCGTGCTGACTATGGAGGTCAACACGCTCACGCTTAGTTTGTAGTGTGGAGTGGACGAAGGGTCTCTCCCCTATTCCTTATAAAGGTATCTTATTCAAAGGGGAAAGTCTTGATGAGCTCCTCAGCCTTGTTCATCTGCTCGTACATGACGACGTCATCCTCGACACGAGGACATACCTTGCGGAAACTAGCGAGGAATCCCTCAAGACGCTCCGATGTCTTCATAGGACGACGGAACTCGATCGCCTGAGCTGCATTGAGTAGCTCGATGCCGAAGAGACGATAAAGGTTGGCGATGAGTGGCATCAGCTTCGTTGCTGCGTTGGCTCCCATAGAAACGTGATCCTCCTGACCATTGCTGGAGACGATGCTATCGCTAGCTGCTGAGTGGCAGTACATCTTGTTTTGGCTGACCATAGAAGCTGCGGCATACTGCGGGATCATGAAGCCACTGTTGAGTCCAGGGTTGGCAACGAGGAACTCAGGCAGGTCGCGTAGCCCAAGGATGAGCTGAGCGACACGACGCTCTGAGATATTGCCTAGCTCAGCGAGTGCTATAGCGAGGAAGTCATAGACGATCGCTAGAGGCTGACCATGGAAGTTACCACCTGATACGACCATATCGTCATCAGGGAAGACAGTTGGATTGTCCGTAACAGAGTTGATCTCAGTCTCGACGACACTGCGCACGTAGGCGATAGCGTCACGCGAAGCTCCGTGTACCTGTGGCACGCAGCGGAAGCTGTATGGATCCTGAACCTGTGGTTTGGGCTTAGCAATCATCTCGCTGCCCTTGAGTAGCTCACGCATGTGGGCTGCAACCTGTATCTGTCCCTGGTGTGGACGTATCTGGTGCAGACGATCGTCGTAGGGAGCGTCTAGTCCAGCGAATGCCTCTAGAGAGAGTGCTGCACACCAGTCGGCAGCTAGCTTGAGGCGCTCTGCCTGTATGAGGGCGTAGACACCGTGTGAGCTCATGAACTGAGTACCATTGAGCAGGGCTAGACCCTCTTTGCTCTTGAGCTTGATAGGCTTCCAGCCAAACTTGCCGAGGACCTCGCAGGAGGGAAGCTTCTCACCCTTGTAGCGTACCTCGCCGTAACCGATGAGCGGGAGGAAGAGGTTGGCCAGAGGAGCTAAGTCACCTGAAGCACCTAGCGAACCGCGGTCATAGACGACGGGTAGGACATCAGCATTGAGCATGTCAACGATGCGCTGTACGGTCTCTACCTGTACGCCACTGTTACCGATCTGTAGGGCATGAGCCTTCAAGAGAAGCATGAGGCGAATGATGGGGGCTGCGACCTCGTCACCACAGCTACAAGCGTGGCTCTTGACGATATTTTCCTGAAGCTTAGTGAGCTGATCGGGAGAGATCGTGCGGTTACAGAGTGAGCCAAAGCCCGTGGTGACACCGTAGATGGGCTTGTCGACCTCCTCGACCTTGCGGTCTAGATAGTTGCGACAGTGCTCGATACGCTTGACAGCATCTGGTGAGAGGGTTAGCTCGAAGTGGTTCTCTAGATACTCTCGGCATAGCTCGATGGTGAGCTGCTCGCTGCCGATGGCGAATGATTTACGTGCTGACATGTTTCTCTATTTGCAAGCTTCCTTAGTATACTCTATGACCTTAGCCTCACGCTCGATCACCTCACGCTCGAGACGATCAGCCTCTGCGGTCATGTCTGCGACGTACTGCTCGTCCTTGATGGAGGTTAGGTTAATGCGAACGTTAAAGAGTGCGCCGATGATCGCATTGCGTGCGGACATCATAGCGACGCAGCCATCGGTGACGGCGTTTTGGTTACCATTGGAGACAACCTCCTCGATATCACTTAGCAGGCTGTAGACACGGCGAGCGACCTCCATGGGAACGTTGGCAGCAATCTTGGTAGCCTCTTGAATCTGGGCAGAGCGTGCAGCCTTCTGCTCGTCAGTATCTTTGGGCATTTGGAATGCAGCAAAGACAACGTTGTAAGCTTCGCTATCACGATCTACATCGAGGATCAACTGCTGACGGATCTCTTGCACACGCTCAACGAGTTGCTTCATCTGCTCCTCGACTTCGGCATACTTCTTTTTGCCAATGGTGAGTCCTGCAACCATCTCCGTGAGAGCGGCTGCGATGGAACCACAAAGTGCTGAGATGCTACCGCCTCCAGGTACAGGATCTTTGCCTGCGGTAGTGTCAAGAAACCCCTTGACGGTCAAGTCTGTTAGACTATTATTCATAGAATGATTGAGATTGTTTGTTAGTTAATTAATTGGGTAGCGACTAGCCCTGCTAGAAGACTAAACGCTGGGTGTGGGGGTCACGAGTTTGTTTTCGTAAACGGTACCCGCCTTGATGGTGGCTCGTACGAGGTTGACACCAAAGTGATAAGAGAGGAACTTGTACGAGGGGAAGCGTAGCAACGCTAGGTCACCCGCCTTGCCTACCTCGATGCTACCTATCTGATCAGCACGACCGATGGCGGCAGCACCATTGAGCGTGAGTGCTGTGACGGCTTCCTCGACAGTCATACCCATATAGATGGTTGCCAGAGCAAACATCAGCGGAATGGAGGAGCTGAAGCAGCTTCCTGGGTTGAGATCGGAAGCAACGGCTACAGCACAACCCGCATCGATCATACGACGTGCTGGCGCATACTCCTCGCCTAGGCTGAAGGCGGTACAGGGGAGGCAGGTAGCCACCGTGTCGCTCTGAGCCAATGCTTGAATACCTTTGTCAGATATCTGTAGCAAGTGATCAGCAGAGAGACATCCTAGCTCGGCTGCTAGCTCAGCACCGCCGAAAGAGACGATCTCGTCGGCATGCATCTTGACCTTGAGTCCCAGCTCCTTAGCACGAGTCAAGAGGATGCGTGTCTGCTCGTGATCGAAGACTCCTTTCTCAGTAAAGATGTCACAGCACTCTGCCAAGCCTCGCTCTACGACTACTGGCATGACTGTGTCACAGAGGTAGTGAATGAAGTCTGTGGAGCGTCCTTTGTACTCGGGCGGGGTATCGTGAGCTCCCATGAAGGTGGGGTAAAGGTCTATCGGGTGCTGCTTCTGTAGCGTCCGAATGACCTCTAGCTGCTTGATCTCTGTGTCAAGCTCCATACCGTAGCCACTCTTAGCCTCAACGGTCGTGACACCCATAGATAGCATCGCATCTAGATGTGCAGAGGCACGCTGGGTAAGCTCCTCAGCCGTTGCGCTGCGGGTAGCCTTCATCGTGTTGGCTATACCCCCACCACGCTCCATGATGCTCATATAGCTGTCACCAGCTAGTCGCCACTGGAACTCGTCCTCACGGTACCCCCCGAAGATGAGGTGGGTGTGACTGTCGACGAAGCCTGGCAAGACGCACCCGCCCTGAGCGTCATAAGCGACGCAGTCGGTGTGGTCTACTTGCTCAGCTTCTTGCATGGTTCCGACGAAGGCTATCTTGCCTTGTCGTACGATGATGGCGGCTGGTCCCTCGATGACTCCGATCTGGCGCATCGCCTCAGCGCCGTGCTGTGCGGTAGAGCCTGGACGAGTCACGATCTGACCGATGTTGTATAGATAGAGATTGGACATTAGATTTTAGAAGTTAGAAGTTAGAGATTAGAAGTTAGAGGTTAGACTTTAGAGGTTAGACTTTAGAGATTTAATGAGACCTGCAAGCATACGCCCTACTTCGTCAGAGAGGCTCAGAGTCTCTTTTAGCTGAGTCTCTGAGAGGTAGCCTATGCGTAGACAAAGCTCTAGCTGTGTCTCTAGCTCTGCCCGAGAACCTTGCGCTATGTGTAGGAAGTGATTCGTATCCCTCTTACTTTCTCTTGCATTCCCCTCTGCAATATTAGAGGGGATGGAGATAGCCGACCGTCTCATTTGGTCTGAGAGCGCATACTTCTCTTCCAGCGGTAGTTGGCGTATAAGATTATAGACATCTATGGTCAGTTGCATGGCTTTCTGCCAAACGATCAAGTCTCTATGATCCTTGCCGGCCACTCTATCTTCTAATCTCTATTTTCTAACCTCTAATCTCTAATCTCTATGTTCGCACTACTCCATCATGCGGAGCTCGAGGATCTGGGTCTCGCAGAAGTTCTCGATGCCGAGGTAGTACTCAGCGCAGTCGATGAGAGCCTTCATAGGTACAAGGCCGATGACCTCAGCACCAACGATCTCGACACCGTAGCGACGAGCCTCCATACGTACCATCTCGTGAGCACGATAGACGGCTGTCTTGGTGTAGTCGGTGAGGTTCATAGAGACCTGTACGATGTGCCTATCGGTCAGCTCTACGCCCATAGCCTTGCAGAAGCGTAGACCGCCACCGATGTGACGTACCTTCTTAGCAATCGCATCAGCAATAGAGAGGTCTGCAGTATTGAGGTTGACATTGTAAGCGACGAGTGGCATACGAGCACCGACAGCTACGACACCGGCCGTGGGGTGGATGTCAGCTGGACCGAAGTCTGGGTGCCACTCATCCTCGTGGATCTTCTCAGCCATACCCTCGAACTGACCCTTGCGGATCTTAGCGAGGTTCTCACGATGAGGAGCTGTAGCGCTCTTTTCATAGAGGAAGACGGGTACACCGATGCGCTCGCCGATCTCCTTGCCGACCTCCTTAGAGAGCTCGATAGCTTCCTCCATCTCCATGTTGCGGATGGGGATAAAGGGGATAACGTCGACAGCGCCCATACGTGGGTGCTGACCCTCGTGCTTAGTCATGTCGATCACCTTGACAGCGACCTCGACAGCGGCGAGGACAGACTTGCGGACAGCCTCAGGCTCGCCCATAACGGTAACCACGCAACGGTTGTGATCCTCGTCATTGCTGTAGTCTAGGAGCTTGACCCCCTTGGTCTCTCTAAAGGGTTGTACGATCTGCTCAATCTTTGCTTTGTCACGTCCCTCACTAAAATTGGGGACACACTCTACGATCTTTGTCTGGATAGCCATTATATTATCTATTTATAGTGTTGTGTTTTTGATATCTTGGTAAGCCTTCTCGATAGGTCTCCTCAAACATCCCGCTAAGTTACTGATTATTTGAAGTCCTGTCAAGCTTTTCAAGAGGAAAATAGTACTAAAGTATGCGTTAACTCTTATAGTAAGTGCGCTTGATACGCGGTGAGAGCTTGGAAATCACTTCGTATGGTATGGTGCCAATGCGCTCTGCGAGATCACTCACCTGTAAGCCTGGCACACCGAAGATGATCACTTCGTCACCCTCTGCGACTTTACCCTGGAGTGCCGTGAGGTCAACCATGCAAGTGTCCATACAGACGTTGCCCACGATCGGACAGAGCGTGTCATGGATCATAACGCTCCCCACGCGACAGCTAAAGCGTCGGTCATAGCCGTCGGCATAGCCAATAGGTATGATGCCGATCTGCCCGCCAGGAGCGACCTGCCCACGTCGTCCGTAGCCGATAGTCTCTCCGTCAGGGATCGTTTTGATCTGTAGGAGCGTGGTGCGCAGCTTAGCGACTGGCTCGAGGGTGAGACTTCCCGTAGCACTAATACCATATAGTCCTACCCCTAGACGCACCATATCGTAGTGATGGTGGTTGTATCGCTCGATGCCTGCAGTGTTTTGGACATGGCGCAACGGACGATAGGAGAGCTGACTCGTCAGGTAGTCGGCTCCCTCATCATAGAGGGCAAACTGACGCTCCGTGAAGTCACTCATCGTCGGCTCATCGGCAGCGGCTAAGTGCGTAAAGATACTCTGCACCCGTATCAGCGGCTCCACCTCGTGCAGCGTCTGAGCGAGATGCTCTAGGGTCGCTCTGTCTGGCGTGAAGCCCGTACGGTGCATACCCGTGTCTAGCTCGATGTGAACAGGATAGTGGCTCAGCCCCTGACGCTCCACGTGACGGGCAAACTCACGAAGTATGCGCTCGTTGTAGATCTCAGGCTCCAGGCGACTCTGCGTCATCACCTCAAAAGCCTCGACCTCGGGATTCATCACAATGATCGGCAAGAGGATTCCTTTGCTACGAAGCTCCTTGCCCTCGTCGGCTAGAGCCACCGCAAGAGCTGCGAGATCTTGCTGCTCCAGAGCCTTGGCCAGCTCGTAAGCCCCGATGCCATAGCCCTGCGCCTTGGCCATAACGATGATATGTGTCTCAGGTGAGAGGAGTGCTTTGTAGCTCTTCAGGTTGCTCACCAAAGCCTCTAGATCTATCTCTAACGTGGTCTCGTGCACCTGCTTGGCTAGGTGCTGTACGATACGCTCGAACTGGAATTGTCTGGCCCCCTTGACCAGGATCTCCGCTTGACTGATGGTGCCGAGCAGGTCATCGGCAAGGAGCTGGTCGGTCGTCTCGTAGAAGGCGGTCTTCCCTTCCCCACTCCCCTGGAAGTAGTCCTGATAGTTGCACAGCTCCCGACCCACACCGATGAAGAGCGTGTGCGGATACTGCGCAATCATCTCGCCCACCTGCTTGTAAAGGTCTCGTGGTAGCTGGGCACTCTGTAGGATGTCGGAAAGGATGATCACCGCCTGCTGATGCGAGGTGGCCGTGCGCTGCTTCTGAAAGTCGAGCGCAATGCGAAGCGAATTGATATCGTTGTTGTAAGCGTCGTTGATCAGTCGATTGCCCGCCTGCCCCTCCTTGACCTCCAGTCTCATCTCGATCGCCTCGAGCGTCGCAAAGCGAGCCAGAACCGCCTGGCGCTGAGCCGTGGTGAGTGGCAGGAGCCCAATGAGACAGAGACAGTGGGTAGCGTTTTGTATAGAAGCTTGATCCGCAAAGGGAATGGTCACCGTGCTGCTCTCGTCCGCATGCTGAGCTGTGATGGTTGTCGTGCCATCCGCTGCGCTGCTGTAAGAGACGTGATAGTAAGCTTTGCCTGGGGTAAGGCTCCAGCCGATAGCTTTGTCCGAAAGTCCTAGGTTGTCAATGCCTCGCTGTATCTCATCGCTGTCGGCATCATAGACAAAGTGGTCGGCATCGACGAAGAGCTGCAACTTCTCCTCGATCTTCTGATTGAGCGAAACGAAGTTCTCTTGATGCGCCGCTCCAATGTTGGTCAAGATACCGAGCGTCGGCCGTATGATGCGCTGGAGACGTAGCATCTCCATCGGCATCGAGATCCCCGCCTCAAAGATAGCGAGCGTATGCTCCTCCTCCATATTAAGTATAGAGAGCGGCACGCCCAGCTGCGAGTTGTAGCTCTTTGGCGAGCGCACGATGCGATAGCAACCTGAGAGGAGGTGATAGAGAAACTCCTTGACGACCGTCTTGCCATTGCTTCCCGTGATGCCGATGACTGGGTAATCGTAGCGCATACGCCAGTGGCTGGCTATCTGCTGGAGCGCACGGAGCGTCTCCTGCACCTGTACGATATTGGCATCAGGATAGCGCTCCACGTAGGGTTCGATCGGTTCGCAGATGAAGAAGGCACGCACCCCATGCTCATAGAGCTGGGGAATATATCTATGTCCGTCGCCCGAGGCGGTACGCATAGCGAAGAAGAGGCTGTCACTCGGTGAGGTGAGCTTACGACTATCGGTCAGGATATGTCGTATCGGACGCTCATCGACGAGATGCGTCTGGATAGGACGAAGGTACTCAAGGATGTTTTGCAGTGTAGACATTATAGTTGTATAATAGGGGTCATAATGATTCGACGATGGAGGGTATGCAGAGCTTCTCTCCATATTGCTCCTGATAGTGTGCTATTCGCTCAGCTATCTGAGCCTGTAGTCGCTCGGCTCCGTGTGGCGTCTTAGGACGATGCAGCGCCAGCTTTCGCAGACGCTGAGCCGCCTGACGCATCTCCACCTCACGTGCCTCTTGGCTTGCCCAGTATGCGACAAAATGATCTGCGATGTAGTCAATTGCTTCATCAGACGGATGAGTCAAGTCAGTAGCGTAAAAGCGGTAGTCCCGCAGCTCGTCATGCAGGATCTCATAAGCGGGGAAGTAGTGACAGGCGGGTAGCTCACGACAGAGTGTGTCGCAGAGGATACGTAGCTTGCTTTTTGACAAATTGCTCTCCGCCAATCCGTCCTGTAGATAGCGCACGGGACTAACGGTCAAGATTACTTGCAGCGGATACTTTGCAAGGAGCTGTGAAAGCGTATCAAGCATACGCTCCTGAAGTAGTTCTAGTGAAAGGTCTCGTCTGTCGAAGATACGTGCGGGCAGTTGCTGGCAATTTGCCACGGCACGACCACCCTCCGCAAGGTAATAGATCTGCGTCGTGCCGAGTGTGATCCAGAGCCAGTCCGCCTCCGCTAGTCGGCGATGAGCCGTATACCATAGCTGAGCGGTCGCCTCGCGTAGCGCCTCCTGACTCTCGCCATAGATCGTACTGTGGTGACGCAGACTATAGTAGAGTCCGTCACGCTCTATAATATAAGGAGTGTAATCAGGTCGGTGCGGTTCATCGCGGAGCAGATCCTCTAGCGTATCGCAGATGCTGATCGGATTGTAGAGCGTACCATAAGGATTGACCAGTACATCATATCCGAGGTGTCTCATCCGCTCGCCTATATGCTCACTAAAGCAGGAGCCAAGTGTCAAGATACGATCCCCATAGCGCCCCGCCATAGACGTCGGCAAAGGGGCTATCTGAATCGGTGTGAACCACTGTATGGATCGGGAGGTGAGCATCTAGTGAAGTGTCAAGGCACAGAGCCACCACAAAGGTACAAAAAAGCGGGTAGCACTCGTCTGAGTACTACCCGCGATTCAGAGGGAACAGCGTATCTGATAGTGTATTAGTGAGTCGTCCTCTAGAAGCGGCCCACAATCCCTATCGAGTAGTCTCTTGTGTTAACTTCAGCTTGTGCTGACGGCATGGTACTGAGCAGGCTAATCTGTCCGAAGAGCCCGAAGAAGCCGTACCCTATCTCACCACGCAGATCCAGTCCGAAGGGACGCACATTGAGGTCATTGTCCACAAGTGTATTGACCCGCTCATCGAGAGAACGTGTGCGAGAGTTTTGCAGACATACGAACTTCGGGACGATCGATAGCGAGCTCCACGCATTCGTCTCACCCCAGGAGAGTGACAGACCTACGGGCATCTCAATAGTAAGGATACCTAGCTGCGTCCATGAGTAAACCATATCTGTCGACTCCTGCTTTAGGACAGTCAGTCCCTCATCGTCACGCTGCATAGCGTACTTCTTATCAAAGGCAAAGTTACGCGCTACGAGCGAGGTCCCTACGTTGAAAGCCCACGGACTACGACCGATCTGAAGGATGCCATAAACACCAAATTCTCCACGAGTAGAGCCCCAGAAGCGCTGCTTGCCAACCCACTCAGGAGCGGTAAAAAGATTCCAACCGAAGGATGCGACAAGGTGATAAGAGACATCTCCCATCAGTGTCTTGTAGATGATGGGTTGCCCGTCCTGCTTATGGACCGTACTGATTCGAGAGCGATTCCAAGGAGCCTGACGACCACCTCTCGTCCACACCTTATCTATATAGAGTGGCACTTCTTTCTCCTGACCTTCAGGGAGTCGACTCGCCACCTCTATCTGAGTGTCTTTCTCGCCTCGCATCACATAGACCGTACGGTCAGCTAGCTGGATCGTATCACACGACGTCACAGTCTGCCCTGCGGCTCCTAGCGTAGAGAGTAGTAGGGTGACTAGCGCAAATATGGGTAATGTATAAACTCTTGAGTACATAGTTACGATGCGATTAGAAGGTAATACTTAGTCCAGCTGTGAGGAGCCCCTTGTTGTTGTACCCGCTCATAGCGTCTTTGACAAGGAGTAGTGACTGAGGCGTATAGTGCACATATAGTCCGATAGGTCTAAAGTCGATAAAAGCACCATAAGTCATCGACAAGGGCGGTGTAGCCTCTGTCTTGGTGCGCTCCTTATGGCGATTGCCATACTGCTTGTGCATCACATACTCCTTGTATTTGATCTGTGGGATCACCTCGATGCCGATGCGCATACGGCTATTCATTACAGGGCGCATGCCCAGCGTGATCGGGAGCGATATGTAGCGTGTCACCAGCTTGCTCTGGCGTAGCCCTATTTTCTCATCGTAGTGGTTCTGTGACAGTCCGTTGAACTCTTTGGTAGGCGTAAAGTAGTAACCATCACGCAAACTATAAGTACGCCCCTCGAAAGCAAAGTCAAAGCCAACGAAGTAGCGCCCCCGCAGGTAATACCTATACCCTATCGGAGCCACCATATAGTGGTTGAAGCAGGGGGTGGCCGCATGAGCGAAAGCATCTCCCAGCATCATTGTCGAGCCGAAGTAAAGCTTCGGCAGGAGGCGTATCGTACCCCAGCGAAAGCTGTTGTCATCGTAGAGGCCGAGTGCACCTCCTACGCCCGAAAGTCCCTGACGTAACTCACGATCTAGCGAGAACGCATTCGTCTCCATACGGTGTACACGGTGCTGCTCGTTGTAGTCAACGAGTGTCACGTCGGTCTGATCTTTACTAGACTCTATAATGACTTTGTAGTCATCCCGCTTGATGATTGTGTCTGGAGCGAGGGTCGCTAAGGGTGTTGCCTCTAGCCAGCTCGTGGCAAAGAGAAGGAGCAAGCCTGCGAGCAGACCTTCTCGTAGCGAAGCACATAAGTAATACTGCATAGGTAGTAGTTGTGATATGAGTTGGTTAAAACGAAGATTGTTACTTCGACAAAGTTAGAAAAATATTGCTACCCGATGAACAGTTCCACCGCTGGAACTAAAAAGTTCCTCCCTTGGAACTGAAAAGTTCCCGCCTTGGAACTCGAAAGTTCCTGCCTTGGAACTAAAAAGTTCCAAACGGGGAACTTTCTTTGGAACTCGTATCTACTACGAAAACAGCACGATACGAATTAGAGACTAAAAGGGAGAGACTAGCAGAATAACCTTATGAGACTGTTGCAAAAGTCAACAGTCTCACAATCTTGCTTGCAAGATTGTCCTGACTTTGCAGAAAAGATGAAGCGCAAGGCGCTGAGGGTGAGGTCTGAAGGGAGCATACCTCCGTATGTGACCGAAGCCGAATCCCGAAAGCAACACAGCGATTCGCCTTTATGCAACAGTCTCGAATGGATCTGAGGCGCAGCTAACCCGCAGTAAGGTCTCGACGGTGCATCCCTACTACGGCTTACTCGTCAGGGCGTTGGGCAGGCTGGTGATGGGGCTTACGGAGTCTTCGTGCTGGGCGGGGTATGGAGCTTCTTTGCGCAGATAAGCTTATCTTTGCAGTATGAAGTTTACAATCCAGTTAGAGCATTGGCTCATTTCGCTCGGAGAGCGACTACGAGGCGGGCAGCCTATGCGGCGTCTTACTGTCCTTGGCATGTCGCTGGGGATGCTGGTCAGCTGTGCTGGCGGTACTACCACGGCACAGCAACTGCCGACACATCTTGTGGAGGCGAGTGAGCGCACATCAGACTCGCTCGTTCGTGTCGCTAGCGACTGGCTCAACACGCTCACCATCGAGGAGCAGATCGGTCAGCTGATCATCCCGATCTGGGAGCCTCGCTATGACGCTGCCTCTCGGGAGCGCTATTTGCGGCTCATAGACCAGATTCATCCTGGGGGTATCCTCTTTCGCAAGGGGGAGCCTTACGACCAGTATCGGCTGACCCGTCTCCTTCAGGAGCATTCACGCACGCCTCTGCTGATCACAGCCGATGCAGAGTGGGGGCTGGCGATGCGCCTACAGGGGACGATACGCTATCCACGTATGAAGCTACTGGCTGACCACTGCACGCCTGAGGAGATGTACACCCTCGGGCAGCATATGGCGCAGCAGTGCCGTGTGATGGGCATCCATGTGAGCTTTGCACCCGTGCTGGATGTCAATAATAATCCGAAGAACCCGGTCATCGGCACCCGCAGCCTAGGAGCTACGCCCGACATTGTGATCTCGCATGGACTAGCCTTGGCAAAGGGTCTAGAGGATGGCGGGGTACTGTCGGTCGCGAAGCATTTCCCCGGGCATGGCAACACGGACAAGGATTCGCACAAGACGCTCCCCACCGTGTCGGGTACTCTAGAGGAGCTCGAGCGGGTGGAGCTAGCACCCTTTCGCGCTTACATAGAGGCTGGTCTCGGGGGTATCATGGTAGCACATCTCTCGGTGCCGGCTCTGGAGCCTAACGTGACCTGTCCATCCTCATTGAGTCACGCTATCGTGACGGGCTTGCTGCGTGAGCAGTTGGGCTTTAAGGGGCTTATTTTCACCGATGGACTGGAGATGCGAGGCGTACAGCGTGCGGAGGGTTTGCCTATATCTGTGGCTGCCATCTTAGCGGGCAATGACCTGCTCCTGGGCCCTCTAGATCCGCCGGCGAGCTACGAGGAGCTGCTCTCAGCTTATCGTACGGGGACTCTCTCGGAGGAGACGATCCGAGATCGTTGCCTGCGCATCCTCTGCTACAAGCTTCTGCTCCATGTGGGCGAGGCTAGCGAGAGACCACTATATAATAAGGAAGAGCTATACGAGGCGCTGCATACGCCTGAGCTAGTCTCTTTTGCCGAGCAACTACAGAACAAAGTATCTAAGAAATAACATTCACAGCGCACACTTAGCTATCTAAATAAGCCTAGTACGATGAAAAAGAACACTCCAAGCATTACAACTACAGCGTGTCCACCCTTACAGTTTGACACCTCTACCTGGTTTGCCCCTGAGCTGACGAAGCTCTCAGAGCATCTCAACGATCGTATGGTCGAGATGATGCGCTTTTACCCCGAGAGCGACTACAAGACGCTGCGCACTATGATCTCCAAGCGCAACGCGCTGCATGTAGACAATATAGTGATCACGGCTGGTCGTACGGCAGCCTTCTACGCAATCGCAGAGGCTTTCGCAGGAAAGAAAGGTGAGATCCTCGTCCCCTCCTATCAGCACTATGAACTAGCCACCAAGCGGTACGGCTGGCAGCTGACCTATCTGCCAGAAGATCTCGAGACGCAGGAGATAAAGCTCGAGGGACAAGAGTTTTGCTGGATCTGCTCGCCAAATAATCCTACAGGACGCTTGCGTTCTCGTGCTGAGTTGTTGGATCTCATAGGGCGTTACCCATCGGTCTACTTTGTGATAGATCAGTCGTACGCAACCTTTACGACACAGCCTACGCTTACGCTCAGTGATGTGAAGAGCCACCCCAACATTATCTTCGTCAGTTCATTCACACAGACATACGGCTTGCCAGGACTGCGCATCGGCTATGTGACAGCTGACAAGAAGGTTGTCAAGGAGATAGAAAAAGTAGTCGACCCGTGGTCGGTCAGCACGATGGCGGTCGAGGTGGCAAAGTATATCCTGATTCACCCGGCACAGTTTACGCTCCCGATCCGTAAGTGGCAGCGCAATGCCCTCGAGCTAGAGACTAAGCTTCGCCAGATAGATGGTATCGAGGTGATGCCGAGCGATGCACCCTTTTTCCTTGTTCAGATACACTGTGCCACAGCAGCTGAGCTGATCAAGTATCTACTCGAGGAGCACAATATAGCGCTCTACGATGCGACCAAGCTGCGCGGGATCAAGGACGAGGTGGTGCGTATCACCTCCCGTGATGCGACAGACAATGCGAAGCTCGTAGAGGCTATCGCAGCTTTTTGTGAGAGTCGGTAGGAGGCTCTGATAGCACTGCTTCGGAGGGGCGTCACACAGCATCTCGTGCTCGAGTACCATACTTAGACTAATTATTTATTGCTACCTTTGTAATTGCGAAAGTTGTTGCAATGTGAATGATAGAGCCGATGAAATCTGAATGTATAGCGCGAAATGCTACCATAACTGCCATAGAAGGTGGGGAGGTGCGTCTCACGGTGCTACGCCCATCTGCTTGTAGTAACTGCGAGGCTGCAGGGCATTGCCACGCCTCAGAGAGCCGTCTAGAGACGATCACGCTCGATCGCTCGCAGCTCCCTGGCGAGGTGGCTGTCGGCGATCAGGTCTCTCTCGAGATGCGTAGCTCGCTGGGCATGCGTGCTGTACTTCTCACGATGATCATCCCTACCATTCTCATCATTGCTATAACCATCATCTTAAGCTACCTAGAGGCAGGTACGCTGGCTCAGATATTGATCGCTCTGGGTGTAGCCGCGGCATATATGCTCCTGCTATGGCTCTTACGTGACCGGTTTGAGCGAACCTTTGCCTTTACCGTGCGAAAAAAGTAAGTTCATACACACTCCTATGACAATACTACCCACCATACTTGTCCTCGTAGTGATAGCACTCATCAGTGCCGTCCTACTCTTTATCACCTCCAAGAAGTTTGAAGTAAAAGAAGACCCGCGCATTGCTGAGGTCGCAGAGGTCCTTCCTCAGGCCAACTGCGGTGGCTGTGGTCACCCTGGCTGTGCCGGCTTTGCTAAGGCTTGCTGCGAAGCCTCCTCTCTCGAGGGGCTCTGGTGCCCCGTGGGCGGAGAGCCTGTCATGACGAAGGTCGCAGAGATCCTCGGTCAGAGCGTTGCCAAGAGCGATCCGCTCGTAGCGGTCGTCCGCTGTAACGGTACCTGCGAGGCGCGTCCACGAGTCAATACTTATATAGGAGCCAAGAGTTGCAAGATCGAGTCGACCCTTTATAGTGGCGAAACAGGCTGTAGCTACGGCTGTCTAGGCAACGGCGACTGCGTCGCTGTGTGCGACTTTGATGCGATCCACATGAACCCCGAGACCGGGCTTCCCGAGGTGGACGAAGATAAGTGTACCGCCTGTGGATCTTGTGTCAAGGCTTGCCCAAAGATGATTATCGAGCTCCGCAAGAAGGGTCCCAAGGGACGCCGTCTCTACGTCAGCTGCGTCAATAAGGACAAGGGTGGCGTGGCACGTAAGGCTTGCGCCAACGCTTGTATCGGATGTAGCAAGTGCTTTAAGGTATGCCAGTTTGAGGCAATTACGATAGAGAACAATCTCGCTTACATAGACCACCAGAAGTGCCGTCTATGTCGTAAGTGCGCAGCTGAGTGCCCGACGGGAGCTATCCATGAGGTCAACTTCCCGCCACGCAAGGAACCTGCAGCAAAGCCAGCGCCCGCCGACAAGCCTGCTCCAGCCATGGCAACAGCCGCTGCCACTCCTGCTGCTACCTCCTCAACAGCATCTGTACCTCAGAAAGATTAACACGAAGCTATGGCAAAGACATTCAGAATAGGGGGTATCCATCCCCACGACCATAAGATTAGCGCAGGGGTACCTATCACGGTCGTTGCCCCTCCCGATGAGGTGGTCATCACCTTAGCACAGCATATCGGAGCACCAGCCACGCCAGTCGTCAGTAAGGGCGACCAGGTGCGCGTGGGCACGCTCCTAGGCAAAGCAGGCGGCTTTGTCTCGGCAAATATTCACTCCTCCGTCTCGGGCACCGTTACCAAGGTGGACCAAATAACAGACGCTAGTGGCTTTAAGAAGCCCGCCATCTTTATCAAAGTAGAGGGCGATGAGTGGGAGGACTACATTGACCAGACAGATACGCTCATCACGGAGACGGAGCTAGACCCTAAGCAGATTATCGACCGTATAGCTGAGATGGGCATCGTCGGTATGGGCGGTGCGACCTTCCCCACCCATGTCAAGCTCTCGCCCCCTCCAGGGCAGAGTGCTGACTACGTCATCATCAACGCTGTCGAGTGTGAGCCCTACCTCACGAGCGATGACGCACTCATGCGTGTCAAGGCGATGGAAATCATGGTGGGCTGTGCCATCATTATGAAAGCTACAGGCACTCCACGAACGCTCATCGGCATCGAGGTCAATAAGCCAGAAGCTATCCGCACGATGCGAGACGCAGCCGAGCGGGCGAAGGCATTCCTCCCCGAGGGGCAGAGCATCGCTGTCGTACCGCTCAAGAAGCGCTACCCGCAAGGTGGCGAGAAGCAGCTCATCGATGCACTCATACGCAAGCAGGTTGCCTCAGGTGCGCTGCCTATCTCTACGGGTGCTATCGTGCAGAATGTCGGGACCACCTTCGCTATCTACGAGGCGGTCATGAAGCACAAGCCACTCATCGAGCGCATCATCACAGTCACCGGACGAGCTATCGCACATCCCTCCAACTTCAAGGCGCGTATCGGTACGCCTATGCAGACGCTCATCGATGCTGCGGGAGGTTATGCTGAGGAGCCTGGCAAAATCATCGGTGGTGGCCCTATGATGGGTCGCGCACTTGTGAACACGGAGGTACCCGTCGCCAAGGGGTCGTCAGGACTACTTATCCTCTCCGCCAAGGAGTCGACACGTCCCGAGATGCACGACTGCATACGCTGCGGTAAGTGCGTATCGGTCTGCCCGATGGGACTCAACCCCGCCTTCCTCATGCGTGACACCATCTACAAAGACTGGGAGAGTACCGAGCACAACTACATCGCCGACTGCATCGAGTGCGGCTCTTGTAGCTACACCTGCCCAGCGGGACGTCCGCTCCTCGACTACATACGTGTCGGCAAGCAGACCGTCATGGGTATCATGCGAGCCCGCAAGAAGTAATACACACTGAGACAGATCACCGATCCTCATCATCGACTACGATATATAGCTTATGGCACAACAAGTCATCGTATCACCCTCACCGCATATCCATAGCGGTGACACCATTAGCAAGAATATGTATGGGGTGCTGATTGCTTTGATACCAGCATTCCTCGTCATGCTCTACCAGTTTAGGACTGACGCTTTACTTATCACCGCTATCTCGGTAGCCTCCTGTATGCTCACGGAGTGGGTCATCACCCGCTTCTTCCTGCATCGTCCCTGTCGTCTGCTCGACGGCTCGGCGCTCCTGACAGGCGTCATCCTAGCCTTCAACCTCCCCGCCTCGCTCCCCTGGTGGCTCGTCCTGATGGGTGGCGTCGTCGCTATCGGCATTGGCAAGATGGCTTTCGGAGGACTGGGCAATAACATCTTCAACCCTGCGCTCGTCGGGCGTGTCTTCCTCCTCATCTCCTATCCAGCACAGATGACTACCTGGAAGACTCCTGCCCGTCTTGCCGAGCAAGCTGCCGATGCAGTCACAGGAGCAACCCCTCTAGGCATCCTCAAGTCAGGAGCCATCGATCAGCTGCCTGACTCGCTACAGCTCCTCGTTGGCTTCAACTTCTCCTCCATGGGAGAGGTGAGTGCCATCGCTATCCTCATCGGCTTAGCTTATCTACTCATCCGTCGCATCATCACGTGGCACACACCTGTGGCTATCATCGTCTCCGCTTTCGTACTGAGTGGTATCATGCACCTCTACGACCCAGCGATGTACGCTAGTCCCTTCTTCCACCTACTGACGGGTGGTCTGCTCTTTGGTGCAGTCTTTATGGCGACCGACTACGTCACCTCGCCTATCTCGCACCGTGCGCAGCTCATCTACGGCTGTATGATTGGGTTCCTCACCGTCATCATCCGCTTGTGGGGCTCTTACCCTGAGGGTATGTCCTTTGCCATCCTCATTATGAATGCGTTCACCCCACTACTCAACACCTACATCAAGCCACGTCACTTCGGTCATGTGGTCAAATCTAGAAAGGAGGCTAAAAGATGAAGAAGCTACCCTCTACACTCCCCAACATGATCCTCTCACTCGGGATCATCTGTCTGATTATAGCTGGTATTCTAGCTTTGGTCAATGTAGCAACCAAAGATACCATCGCACAGGCCGAGACGAAAGCTAAGGTCGAGGCAATCAAAGAGATTGTCCCCGCCTTTGACAATAATCCTTACGAAGAGCGAGACACCGTCGCACTCGAGGGTGAGGGCTCCCTCGCCGTCTATCCCGCCACGCAGGGTGGACAGCCTGTCGGCTACGCCATCGAGACCTACACCGATGCCGGCTTCGCTGGTCACATAGATATTATGGTAGGCTTTGATATGGAGAGCCAGATCGTCGGCTTCAAGGTACTCAAGCACGAGGAGACCCCCGGACTAGGTGCTAAGATACAGGAGTGGTTCACCTCTCCCGCACCTAATGCTGACCTTATCCGTGATGTGCGAGGGCTTAACATGAGCCAAGCTTCGCCCCTGAAGGTCTCTAAGGACCACGGTAAGGTTGACGCCATAACCGCTGCGACCATCTCCAGTAGAGCCTTCATTGATGCCCTCGAGCGAGCTTATCGAGCTTATCAGAGCGTCGTCGGTGAGGGAGGCCCCACGGCACAGCCCACCGAGAGCAACTGTGCGCTTCCCGAGCGAGAGGTCATCGACAGCCTCTTCAACACGTTGCTCCCCGCTTATCGTCTTGTGGACAAAGCGAAGAGTGGCACCACCGACGAAGGCACTCCCTGGCTGACTCAGAGCTATGGTCCCAACAATATGAGCGAGACGACAGGCCTACTCGTCGTCACTACCAGCGACGATGATTACGAGGGCCGTTGCTTGCCGATGCTTGTCTGCTTTGACAATAATGGCGCGCTCGCAGCCTTTGCCATCGCTGATCTCAATGCTAAGGGCAGGCTCATCTCCATCAGTAATCAATATGGAGGCAACCAAGACCCCGCTACCACCAAGCCCTCGAAGAAGTCTCTCATCGGCAAGAAGGTCACACCCTCTAGTCTCAAGCTTCGCGAAGATGGCGGATCTATAGACGCTGTCACAGAATCTACGGTCTCTTCACGCGCTGTTCTCCAGGGCATCGCTCGTGCGCAGCGCATCTTTGTAGAGGCTTCTGCCAACGAATCAACTAAGTAATGCACCGCCATGAATAAGTATATCAAGACAATTACCAATGGTATCATTACGGAGAACCCCACCTTCGTGCTTCTCCTCGGTATGTGTCCTACCTTGGCGACCACCACGTCGGCCATCAACGGACTCAGCATGGGACTAGCCACCACCTTCGTGCTTATCTGTTCCAATGTGATGATCTCCCTCCTGAAGCGACTCATACCTGATGCGGTACGTATCCCCGCCTTTATTGTAGTCATCGCAGGCTTCGTCACCGTACTGCAGATGATCATCAAAGCATACCTACCAGCACTCGACCAGAGTCTGGGTATCTTCATCCCGCTGATCGTGGTCAACTGTATCGTCCTCGGACGTGCTGAGTCAACCGCCTCCAAGAGTAGCGTTGGCATATCGCTCTTTGACGGTATCGGCATCGGACTAGGCTTTACCATCGGACTTACCCTCCTAGGCATCGTACGTGAGATGCTCGGTGGCGGTTCGTTCTTTGGTCTGACCGCTTATCCCAACGACTTCTCCGCACTACTCTTCGTGCTGCCTCCGGGAGCCTTCATCGCTCTAGGACTACTCATCGGCATCTATCACGCTATCTCTAAGAAGCAATAGATCCAACCCACGAGACGTAAAGGCTAACCCTAGCCACTACCCACCACACAGACACTTACTACTATGAAATTTCTCATCATATTCATCGTTGCTGTCTTTGTCAACAACGTAGTCCTCTCCCAGTTCCTTGGTATATGCCCCTTCTTAGGTGTCTCTAAGAAGGTCTCCACCGCCACAGGCATGGGCGCAGCCGTCACCTTCGTCTTGCTACTAGCGACGATGGTCACCTGGCTCGTACAGAGCTATATATTAGTTCCCCTGGGGCTCGAATTCCTGCAGACCATCGCCTTCATTCTCGTCATTGCCACGCTCGTGCAGATGATCGAGATGATCATCAAGAAGATCTCCCCGGCACTCTATCAGGCCCTCGGTGTCTTCCTTCCGCTGATCACGACAAACTGCTGCGTACTGGGTGTCGCCATCCTCGTCATCCAGAAGGAGTTCACCTATGCTGAGTCACTTATGTATGCCGTCTCCATCGGTATCGGCTTCCTCCTCGCTATGGTCATCTTCGCTGGTATCCGCGAGCAGCTAGCCAAGACCGGCAGCACGCCACGAGCTATGAAGGGCACCCCCATAGCCCTCATCACCGCTGGTATCCTAGCAATGGCCTTCATGGGCTTCTCAGGTCTAGCAGCTATCTAGTATTCTAGATTTCGCAAATCTGATAATCGGATGAGACGAGTAACCCTTTGTAGGGCTGCACGGTCGGACGCAGACCGTCGGAGCGTCCGTTGTGTTAAAGGATACAGCGTCAAGTTGTTACTCGTCACGCCTTAACGGGGACGGACGCACAGACCGTGCGTCCCTACAAATCGATACTTGTGAGATTTACGAAGTCGAGCTGACGCCTGGGGCTTGTTTATTGAGGAAAATGTAGTATCTTTGCAACCGCATCAGTAGAGATGCCAGCTTACTGATTGAGGAGATTACTTCTTCAGTCATCAAGCAAGGAGAGGTGGCAGAGTGGTCGATCGCGGCGGTCTTGAAAACCGTTGACCTTCATGGGTCCGGGGGTTCGAATCCCTCCCTCTCCGCTTTAAGTACTCTGGCAGCACCGCTAGAGAGCACTACTGAAAAAGTATAAGTATCGTAATTCCAACGAGTTACGATACTTTTGTTTTATAGTCCTCTACCTCTTCAGAGTAGTTACAGAGATAGCCGAAACGCCCAAAATACTCTCCAATGGCTACAATCTGGCTACACTTTTTTCTCGCAAAAAATAATTGTAGCCAAGAGTACGTAGAGAGTCTGTTTAGAGCCCTTGTACATTGCTGTAGTTCAAACAATTATGTGCAACTTTGTAGGCGAGTTGTAGAGAGTTATTAGCACCGTAAATGTGTAGCTTTTCCGGTCGCAAACTTTCTATGCTTGGCTACAATAAAAACAGACAATGTATGCAATCAATTTTCAGAACAGCATTCTACCTTCGCAGCAACTATGTGAACAAGGAAGGAAAAACACCAGTAATGCTACGCATCTATCTCAACAATGAGCGGATGTCTCTAGGCTCCACTGGCATCACCATCGTGCAGTCCCAATGGGATCGCGAAAAAGAGCGAGTAAAAGGGCGTCACACCGAAGCTCTGAATACGAACTTGCAATTGGATAACATCCAAAGTGGTTTACAAGCCATCTTTCGCAAGCTAGAAATGACTGATGAGCTTTCGTTAGAGCGTATCAAGTCAGAACATCTTGGCAAAAAACAAGATATAGATACCATCATGCAACTCTTCGACAAACACAATGAAGATGTTGCAGCTCGAGTTGGCATCTCAGTCTCTGCGCCCACTCTTCAAAAGTATAAGGTCTGCAAAAGACGCTTTTCTGAGTTCCTAAAAGATAAACTCAGACGTAGAGACCTCAAGCTCACGGAGCTAACCTATATGATTATACATGATTTTGACCTATACCTACGCACAGTGGTGGGGCAAAATCCTAATACAGCCACTAAGACGATGAAGACCTTCAAGACTGTCGTCATTTTGGGGCTAAAGTTGGGCGTACTACATCACGACCCATTTGTCAACTTCCGATTTCACTTAGAACCAGTGAATAGAGGGTTCTTGACTGATGAAGAGGTCTTACAGATTGTCAACAAGGAGTTGAATGTCTCAAGATTGGAGCTGGTACGAGATGTCTTCATCTTTTCCTGCTTTACAGGTTTAGCCTACATTGATGTGGCTAATCTTACACCTGACAATATCGTGATGCTTGGTGGCAAAGAGTGGATTATGACCAAGCGACAGAAGACAAGTGTGGAGACCAATGTGCTGCTCCTCGACATCCCTAAGCGCATTGTCAGTAAATATAGCCACCAAACTTATCGTGATGGCAAGCTCTTTCCTATCCTTAGCAATCAGAAGATGAATTCGTATTTGAAGGAGATTGCAGATATTTGTGGTATCAAGAAGAATTTGACCTTTCACTTAGCTCGACATACCTTTGCCACTCTCTGTCTCAGTAAGGGTGTTCCTATGGAGAGTGTATCTAAGATGCTAGGTCATACCAATATCCGAACAACGCAAATCTATGCCCGGATTACCAATAAGAAGATTGAACATGACATGGAGCAGTTTGCTGACAAGCTAGGCAAGTTCAATACGGCAATGGGTATCGGGGAGAATAGTTGGCAATAAGTGCAACCATTAAAACCAAATAAGAAGATGAAGACAACGAATAAGAAAGAACTATCCTACTTCCGCTTAAAGCTGGAGAGCTACCTTAGTGAGCATTTCCCTGAAAAGGTGGAAGACAAGTCCTTTATCAAGGCACGAGCTGATGAAGCTCTTACCACCTACTGTGATGCTGTAGAAGAAGGATTCTCGTATCCCGAAGCAGAGAGTATGGCAAGTGAAGTGCTGTATCGTGACCTGCATTTCTCCAAATACGACACGCTTGTGTCCGTCTTGGAGAATGAGTTTGAAAAAGAACTCCCCTCCCCACTCCCCGAACGACTTGCTCCGATATTGCTAAAGAATCGAGCGATCCAAGAGACCTTTGACAAATACAATCTTACGGATGAATTTGTTGCAACACCTGAGTATGACACGCTCTACACAGAACTGACAGGAACAGTTGTACTTCTTATCGAAGCTAATCAACTTCCCACGGTAGGCAATGTGAGTGCATTAGAGTCGACAATGTAGCTTATCCCTATCTCGTGAGCCTTTTGAGCTTCAAGAGCCAAGATAGTCTCTCTGCTCCATACGTCAAGAGCATAGTCTATCTCTTGTCTTTATGTCGCATAGTCTCTTGGCTCTGCTCTTGAAAACTCTAAAAGACTCCGAATATGAATAAATCTCTCATGAACAAAGACCTGCACAGTCCAGCCTTCATACGGGCAAGTGTTCCTGCAGATAAAGAGGAACCATTACAAGTTGCGTCCAAAACAACTCCGAGCAACCACATCAAATGGTCTCGCATCATCCGACTTACCTTACTTATGGGTATCCTATTGGGTGGAGTGTATTTACTTTCTAAGTTAGTCACAGCACAGATCGTAACAGCTCTATTGATACTGATTGGTTTTGTGGTACTACGATTCATCGTTCGTACCGTTCTGCAAATCACATTTACGCTTTTACGCTACCTCTTTTGGATTATTGTACTAGCCGTAATACTGCTTTGCGTGCTATGATATAGCACCTCTCTCACTTCAGAGAAACAACTCTTTGGGTGACTGGCTCTCTTGCGAGGCTGGTCACCCTTTTTGCTTCTTGTGTTTAGGCATTGCACTTCTGCTTTTCAGTCATAGCTCCCCAGTTATGCAGGGGTCAAATCGGGCGCTGATTCTTTTTCATCGCAAAGGTAGTACGGGGCTTAAAGACTTTCCCAAGGTCAGGCCATTCGGTTTGTCTGGAAAATCTCCACACCTATGCTATTTGCTTCGGGTAGTATTTTCCGCCAAAACCTTGTGTAAGTCTCGCCCCGCTACCTTGTTTTTGCTTGAAAAAAGGAATCAGCATACTCCGATCTTTGAACGCATAAAAAAAAGGTCTCTTATGAATAAGCAGAAAGTAAATATGACATCATCAACGAAAGAAAAAGGATATAGCTCCTCCTCTCATTACCGCATAAGTTCTGAGTTTGAACAAAGTGAGCAGGCGTTGGCTACCAAGTTCGTCCATTGGAACGTACCCCCATTGAAAAGCCTTTGTGACAGCTCTGTATATCTCCTGAGAGCAAAGCTTAATCGTGGCGAGCGAATGAGCCGTGAGGATAAGGATTGGCTCTGTGAAGCGGTGAATACCAATACCTACTTCCGCTATGCCGTACCGCTACAAGGATGGCGATTTGACTTCATCGATGTATTGAAGAAGTTCCTCGTCAATCAATATGGACAGTGGGCAGAGTACTATGCTCCCGACCGCACCAGCCTACGCAACTACCTCTATGGACCTATCAACCAAATCGTAGAGATACCCAAGCAGTAACAGCACTAATACCGATAAGACAATGAAAGGAACAGAACAATTTACCCGAACGATAGCCGAATACCTTAATGGACGTGCGATGACAGACCCTTTGTTTGCACCCAATCTACAGAAGCCCCATAAGAACATAGAGGAGTGCATTCTCTACATCTTGAGTGAGGTGCAAAGAAGTGGTTGTAATGGCTTTGCTGATGAGGAGATATACTCAATGGCAGTTCACTATTATGACGAAGATGATATAGAGGTGGACAAAGTAGCTGGTTGCAATGTTGTGGTCAATCACGTTGTAGAGCTCTCCGAAGAGGAGAAAAAGCAAGCACGGCAGGAAGCTATCAAGCAATACCAACAAGAGGAACTTGTCAAATTGCAGAAGCGAAATGAGCGACCCAAGAGAACTGAAAGAACAGAGACAATATCTTCTATACAACCGCAACCCACACTATTTGACACCCTTGCCTTATGAAACCTAGGAACAAGTTTGAGAAAGCCGTATTGGCACTGAGTACGAGACTATGCCCAATAACAAAAGCACAGCATCAGTGGGCATTCCGTGAGTGTATAGACCACTTTGCCTACCGCTTACCTAAAGGTCGTACGACTTGTATGGATTGTGGTTATAGTTGGACTTTAGAGCAGCCTATAGATACTTGCACTTGTCCTCAATGTAGGGCAAGTCTGCAAGTCAAGACAACAAGAGCGCGGAAGTTACAACAGAAGCAGTACTTCACGCTCCTAACCACTTGTGGGGGGGCGTATCAAGTGTTGCGAATGTTTCTCCTTGTTGTAGGTATGGAGAAAGGGTGCAGAGCACAGACCTCGGTCATTGAGATTGGTCATTATTGGTGGAGCGATGCAGGGAGACAAGCACTAGTAGCCATACAGCGTACTTTTGGACACTATATTGATAGCTTTTCTTTTTGCTCTCCGATGGCTATCCGTAACGATAGCGAAGCTTACCGATATGTAGCCTATTCGCAGATATATCCGAAGCTAAAGGTCACGAATACGCTTTATAGGAATGGCTTCAACGGAGAGTTTCACGGCATAGCACCTACTCAACTCATCCCAGCTCTACTTACTGATAGTCGTGCAGAAACAATGATGAAAGCAGGACGATATAAAGATTTAAGACACCTCCTATCAAGGGGCAAAGGACTTGACAACTATTGGAACTCATACAAGCTGACACTTCGTCACCACTACATAATAAGCGACATTGCCTTATGGTGTGACTATGTAGATATGCTCAAACGATTGGGTAAGGACATCCACAATCCGAAATACATCTGCCCCTCCGACCTCAGAGGAGAGCATAACAAACGAGAAGCGGAGCTGCGCAGACAGCGTGAGCGGGAGGCGATGGAGCGAAAGCGGGAAAAGGCAATGGCGGACGAAGCGCGTTTTCGTGAACTCAAGTCAAAGTTCTTCGGCATCTGTTTTACAGACGGCACAATCCAAGTACACGTCCTGGAGAGTGTGCAGGAGTATATGGACGAAGGAGCTGAATTGCACCACTGCCTATTTTCAAATGAGTACTATCTCAAAGAGAACTCGCTCATTCTGTCGGCTACCATTGAGGGCAAACGAATAGAGACGATAGAGGTCTCTCTGGACACACTACAAGTGATACAGAGCCGTGGCGTATGCAACCAAAACAGCTCATACCACGACCAAATCGTGAGCCTTGTCAATGCCCATAGCCAACTGATACGGGAAGTTGTACGATGAAGGTCGGTAAAGGAGCTGTCGGCTCTTTTTCACTAAGGTTATTTCAAGAATTTGATATGCTTCTTTATTTTCTTCATCGCCCAATCGTAATGACTTGCCGTTACCGAGACACAATATGCTCCGAGTATAGATGTCCCAGTCCAAG